>OOCW01000044.1_pt1 | contig 140973 bp, 146 predicted proteins | sample 1671201 | NCBI WGS metagenome assembly OOCW01 (sample SAMN06348132, study PRJEB24527) | human gut metagenome | biome: human gut; feature: ankylosing spondylitis patient; material: feces | host: Homo sapiens | place: China | collected 2015-10
TGATTTTTTCACTTCATTATAGTTATTCATAAACTTTTACCTCGCTGTAAACTTCAAAGTTTCTGTTCCTTACAAACTTCGATTTATCTTTTTCTTTCTGAAAATGGGCAATTCCGAACCGGAACTGCCCATATATTTTGAAAATTATGCGATTTTTAAGGCTCTGCACCGTTTCAAGCACCATTGGGTGTAAATTTGGTGTATTTGTGTATTTTCAGAGCTTTTTCTCAAATGAAGTACATCCCGTTTTATTGGGTAAAACGGTACTTCTTAGTACAGCTTTGCACCTGCCGGGATTCTATCATTTACCATCAGAAGGTTCAGTCCCTCGTGACCGTCTTCCTCGTGTACAGCTGAAATCAACATACCTTCGGAATCAATTCCCATCATCTTTCTCGGTGGCAGGTTCACGATAGCGATTGCTGTCTTTCCAACCAGTTCTTCCGGCTCGTAATACTCGTGAATACCGCTTAAAATCACACGGTCTTTGCGTTCTCCGTCATCTAATGTAAACTTCAGAAGCTTCTTTGACTTCGGTACTGCTTCACAAGCTAAAATCTTAACTGCACGGAAATCAGATTTTGCAAATGTATCGAAATCTACCATCTCTTCAAAGATTGGCTCAATCTTCACATTAGAGAAATCAATCTTTTCAGACTCAGTTTTTACATTTTTTTCAGGTGCTTCAGAAGCTGTATTATTTACATCATTTTTCTTATTTACACCATCTAAGGACTTCATCGTCGGGAACAGCAGAACATCACGGATCGCAGGAGAGTTGGTCAGCAGCATTACCAGACGGTCGATACCGTAACCGATACCGCCGGTAGGAGGCATACCGATCTCCAGTGCGTTCATGAAATCTTCATCGGTCGTATTGGCTTCCTCATCGCCTGCTGCCAGGGCAGCTTCCTGCGCCTTGAAACGCTCTCTCTGGTCGATGGGATCATTTAATTCGGAATAAGCGTTACACATCTCACGTCCATAGATGAACAGTTCGAAACGCTCTACATAATCGGGCTTATCCGGCTTTCTCTTGGTCAGAGGAGAGATCTCTACCGGATGGTCCATAATGAATACGGGCTGGATCAGATGCTCTTCTACGAACTCCTCGAAGAACAGGTTCAGGATATCGCCCTTGGCATGACGCTCTTCGTAATGTACACCCTTCTCGTCTGCCAGCTTCTTCGCTGCTGCGGTGTCGGGGATCTGATCGAAATCAACGCCTGCATATTTCTTGACGGCATCTACCATGGTCAGTCTCTCGAAAGGCTTGCCCAAGTCGATGGTCTCTTCTGCGTAAGGGATCACGGTGGTACCGCATACTTCCTGTGCCACATAGCGGAACATGTTCTCAGTCAGATCCATCATTCCGTAATAGTCGGTGTATGCCTGGTACAGCTCCATCAGTGTGAATTCCGGATTGTGTCTGGTGTCCAGACCTTCGTTACGGAATACACGGCCGATCTCGAAGACACGCTCCATGCCGCCGACGATCAGTCTCTTCAGGTACAGCTCCAGGGAGATACGCAGCTTCACGTCCTCATCCAGTGCATTGTAGTGGGTCTCGAAAGGTCTTGCTGCCGCACCGCCGGCATTGGATACCAGCATGGGGGTCTCTACCTCCAGGAAGCCCTGTCCGTCCAGATAACGGCGGATGGCACTGATAATTCTGGAACGCTTTACGAAAGTATCCTTAACGTCCTGATTCATGATCAGGTCGGTATAACGCTGACGATAACGGATATCGGTATTGGTCAGGCCGTGGAACTTCTCAGGCAGGATCTGTAAGCTCTTGGACAGCAGTGTTACCTTTGCCGCATGTATGGAGGTCTCGCCGGTCTTGGTCTTGAAGACTTCACCCTCGATACCTACGATATCGCCCACATCGTACTTCTTGAAATCCGCATAGGACTCTTCACCGATGCTGTCTCTAGCCACATATACCTGGATATTGCCGGGCAGATCCTGTACATTACAGAAGGATGCCTTACCCATGACACGTTTGGACATCACACGTCCGGCGATGCGGACGGTCTTGCCTTCCAGTTCCTCGAAATTGTTCTTGATATCGGTGCTGTGATGGGTCACATCATATTTGGTGATCTGAAAAGGATCCTTGCCTGCTTCCTGCAGGTTCGCCAGCTTCTCACGCTTTACCTTCAACAGCTGGTGAATGTCCTGTTCCTGTACCTTTGTGTTCTGTGTATCTGCCACTTTTTTCCACTCCTTACTCTATCTTACTTAGTCAACATTACTTCTCTGGATCTCCAGAATCTTATATGCGAATACACCTGCGGGTGTCTCTACTTCTACGGTATCGCCGACCTTATGACCGATCAGTGCCTTACCTACGGGGCTTTCGTTGGAAATCTTACCCTTTAAGCTGTTGGCCTCGGTGGAACCTACGATCTTATAATCCAGTTCTTCACTATACTCCACATCCAGAATCTTAACGATACATCCGATGTTGATCTTGTCCAGATCTACTTCATCCTCTACAACGACTTCTGCGTTCTTTAGGATCTTCTCCAGTTCTTCGATACGGGCTTCGATGTCTCTCTGCTCATCCTTCGCTGCATCGTACTCAGCGTTCTCGGACAGGTCTCCCTGCTCTCTTGCTTCCTTAATCTTCTGAGCAACTTCCTGACGTTTTACCACTTTCAGATCATGTAACTCATCCTCATATTTTCTGAGGCCTTCGTAGGTCAAAATGTTTTTCTTTTCCTGCATGATACCGCACCTTCCTGTTTTCTATATTTTGCGCTACCGACACTCCCGGCAACTATACTAGCCTAATCAACCGAGTTATTATACCCATTTTTACTGATGGTGTCAAGGTATTCCAAGGCTTTTCGCGGGTCTTTCCACTCTTTTTTCATGGAAAAATAACGGATCTGCGGACATCCGGACGCGACACGGCGTTCCTTTTCCTCCGATGCCGGAAAATCCAGCCAGATGCTGCCCGCTGCCAGCCCGCCGCCGTAGACCTTTTCATTGTCGCAAAAATCCAGTACCACGCAGGGTTTCGTCCCCTGCAGCCGCACTCGTCCGTAGTCCGCATTTTCCGCAAGCAGCCGGATCTCCGGGATCAGACCGTACTCATCCTCCAGTTCCCCGGTCAGCCACTCTTCCTCCTCCCGGTATTCTCTTTCCGTAAGATACCATTTCATGCTCTGCAATCTGGCAGCATAGCGGAGCACGACATAAGGCAGATACGGATTTCTCCCCAGCAGGACCAGATCCGGCCACGCCGGATAGCCGCCCGGTCTCTCCCCGTAGCGCAACAGATGTTCGATCCACTCCTGTTGCAGATAATCCCGGAATTCCCTTCCGAAATAAAAAGAAAGAGGCTCACGGCACACCACATAGGTGTGATCCGGATCCTCTGTCAGTTCCTGTAATTGTTCCCGGAGCTTTAGCTCCGTGAGCTTTAGCTCCGTGAGTGCCAGCTCCGCCTGTTTTTCTTCCATACCTTCCGTTCTGGCTACCGACACTCTGACCAGATGATAGTCCGGGAAAAAATATTCCGTCCGGCTCACAGTCACCACAGGGCGCCGGTCTTCTCCCTTTTTCCACAGGAAGGGCAAAAATTTCTTCAGTTTTCCCCGGCGCAGTTCCGCTTTTTCCTCCGGCGGTGTCCCGCACATCGCTGTCCGTCGCGCCGGATAGAGATACAAAATAGTGTCCATGCTTCATTGTATGCAGTCATCCCAATTATATGCACCACACCGCGCACAACATCATATCATGCAAGGTCTGCCTCATAATGCATTGCTGTATCCAAAATCCGCACTACACTTCGTCCGGAAAGATTTCCTGCACTCCCCGGATCAGTTCGTCCATTTTCTCCATGGTATTGATGGTCTGGCGGAAATGAGCGGAATGGGGCATTCCCACCGTATACCAGGACAGGTGCTTGCGCATCTCCCGGACACCGGTGTATTCTCCCTTGTATTCCAGCTGCAATGCCGCATGGCGCAGGATCATTTCCCGCTTCTCCCGGTTCGTGGGTCTTGCCGGGATCGTGCCGTTTTCCAGATAGGATACCACCTCCCGGAAAATCCAGGGATTTCCTTCTGCCGCCCGGCCGATCATGACACCATCGCAGCCGGTCTGTTCCAGAATGGCTTTTGCTTTTTCCGGGCTGTCCACATCCCCGTTGCCGATCACTGGAATCTTCACTGCATCCTTCACCTGTGCGATGATATCCCAGTCTGCCTGTCCGCTGTAGTACTGGGCTCTGGTCCGTCCGTGCACCGCCACTGCCGCCACACCGCAGGCTTCCGCGATCTTCGCGATCTCCACGGCATTGACATGGTCATCATCAAAGCCCTTGCGGATCTTTACCGTCACCGGTTTGTTGATGGCCTTTACCAGTGCCGTCAGAATCTGCTCCACCAGCTTCGGATCCTTCATCAGTGCCGAACCTTCCCCATTGTTCACGACCTTCGGCACCGGGCAGCCCATATTCAGATCCAGTATGGAAAAAGGACGTTCCTCGATCCGTTTTGCCATCTCCGCAAGGATCTGGGGATCTGAGCCGAACAGCTGCAGGGAAGCCGGCACTTCCTCGGGATGGATCTCCATGAGACTGTCCGTATTTTTATTGTTATAATATATGGCTTTGGCACTGACCATTTCCATGCACACCAGCGCCGCTCCCATCTCCCTGCAAAGCAGGCGGAACGGCAGGTCGGATACTCCCGCCATGGGTGCCAAGATCACCGGGTTGTCCAGGGTCACATTACCAATCTGTAATTTTTTCATGCTGTCCTTCCTATTTCTTTTTGTTTCTGTTTCCTTTCCCTACTACTCGCAATACCGCCTGCGATCCTCCCGATGCCACCCGCCAACAGACGGCCGTAATACTCCATACTGCATGCCGCGCTGGGAAGGATCATGACGATATAGGGATACACATAACGGCTCTTGGCCTCCCAGAGGATCGTAATGAAAAAGCCGCCCAGAAAAATAATCCCCGGAAGTACCTGTACACCTTTCAGTTTTCCCAGCAGGATCCTCAAATAATATCCGAAAACCGCCAGATATACCATTCCCTGAAAACGGTTCAGGAATGCCAGTGCTCTTTCATTGGCCTGTCCGGTATAGAGGTCTTCCACCCAGCCTTGCGGCCGGTACTGGTATCTGGTCTGGTTAAAGCTGCAATAAGTAGGCTCGATCCACTGGATCAGCAGTTTCTCCTTGAGAAACGTAACGGCTGCCACGGGATCCTCCTGCCATTTTGCCAGACACTGCCTGATATCTCCTTTGGCCACTTCTGCTGCCTCTATGCTGTCATACCCGGCCTGCAGATAAGTGTCCAGATTATAGTCATTGTAGGTTCCCGGCCCCTTCAGGGCGTCGGGATTCTCCTGCATTCCCATGGCAACCCACAGAACATACGGAGCACCGGAACCATATTCCCGGTCAAGCTGTCCTTCCGCCATGTGACAGAGAGTCGTTTTCCCCAGCAGCATGACTGCCAGCACCACGCAGAGCGCCGGCAGTCCCTGCCATTTTTTACTGCGAAGCAGCACCAGGATCTGCATGATGACCATGGCGATCCATACCACCAGCAATACATTTCTGGTCGCATACGCCAGTCCCATGAACAATGCGACGGCACTCCACAGCAGTCCCTTCTGCCACACCTTTCCCTCCGGCCGGTTGGCCATCAGGTAACACCAGATGGCACACAGGACGCTGCAGGTTCCGATACTCTCACCATAGATAAACAAAGCATAGCAATACACCGGCAGGAACAAAAGCTCCGCCACAAGATACAGCAGTTCCGCTGCCCGGCTTCCCGACAGTTCCCGCACGATCCTAAATCCAACATACAGCGTGATGCCTCCGCAGACCGCCTGTACCTGTTGGATCACGAGCCGTTCCGTGGAGCCTGCCACACGGAAGATTAAGGCGAAGATCTCCGCCAGTCCCAGCTGGAACGGATAGATACCATAGTAATCCTGTGCCAGCACCCATTCCGCATCACCGTCCGCCAGTGCCATAGCTGCTCTTTGCACATAATACTGGTCCGCAATGCTCTCCGCTCCGGCGGCCCTCGCAAGCCTTATCCCTAGAATCACTGCTGTCACAGCTCCCAGAACTGCCAGCAGATGCAGTGCCCATGCCGGGATCTTTTTCATCACTCCGGACAGAGCCCCGCATACCGCCACCAGCACTACGCCGACAAGAGCATTCCAGAGGATACTGTCTTTTTCATCCAGATAATATTCCGGTTCCACCAGCCTCTTCGTATATTTCCAGGAATAAAACAGCAGGAACAGCATTACTGCTGTTCCGATGGCTGCCATAATCTTTGTTGCTGCTTTTTCCAGCTTTATCATGTCATTCCCCTATCAACGTCTGTTCTTGTCGTAGATGATCCGCAGTCCATCCAGTGTCAGAGAGCTGTCATAGATATCAATGCTGTCGGTCTCGTCCGCAATGGCACGGCCTAAGCCTCCGGTGGCCACGACCTTCAGCTCCGCAAGCCCGCTCTCTTCCTTTACCTTGCGGATAATGTATTCCGTCTGGCCGATCTGACCGTACATGAGTCCTGCCTGCATACTGGTAATGGTCTCCTGTGCCAGGATGGTCTTCGGCTTACGGATCTCAATATTCGGCAGCTTCGCCGTCTCTTTCCACAGAGCCTCTGAACTGATCCGGATACCGGGAGCAGTGATTCCTGCAGTAAAACGTCCGTCCTCCGTGATCAGATCATAGGTGGTCGCCGTACCGAAATCCAGTACCAGCACCGGTCCGCCGTATTTCACATAAGCTGCCACCGCATCCACGATACGGTCCGCACCGATGGCCCGGGGATCCTCGGTAGCGACCTTGATGCCGCTCTTCACACCGGGGCCCACGATCAGTGGTTTTGTCTTGAGATAACGGATGATGGAACTGGTCAGGGAATGCATCACATCCGGCACTACGCTGGCAATGATGACTCCCTCGATGTCCGTCACTTCGATACCGTTATTTTTTAGCAGCTGGGTGATCATGATCCCGTATTCATCTGAGGTTCTGGGGGTCTTCGTCATGATCCGGAAGGTGGCTTCCAGCTTTTTCCCCTGAAAGACACCCATGGTCATATTCGTGTTGCCTACATCAATGACAAAAATCATTCATCGTCCTCCTCATCCAGCAATGCGGATACATCTTCTTTTTTGATAAACACACGGTAATACAGACTCAGGGACTCGAAAAGCTCCTGTCTGTTCCTACGGATCTCAGAGATCAACAGTCCGGAAGAGATCTCATCATAATAGATGTCATCATCATCCGCATTGGTCTCCATGACCACATTTCCATCCTCTTCAAAGGCAATGGTAAAGACACCGCCCACTTCCTCGGTGAAGAGCACGCAGATCACATGCAGCTCCTGCTTGATGGAATCCGGAATCATCTTAAATTGTTCTTCGTTAAAATAATATTTCTTCTCATAGGCGTTGGCGCCGCAGAGTACGATCTTGTTCTCGTCCATACTTCTATATCCTGTTCTGTCTCAATTCTGTCACGGACTATCTGTTCCGGTCTTTTTATTCCGGTCTTTCCATCCGGCTGTCCGTCCTGCCTTCTGCCATCCCGGAAAATGCTGTACCTGCCTACACATACCCATAGATTCCGCGGACCGATACCTCTCCGGCATAGACTTCCTCCACGGTGCCGTCCGGTCTCTCCACCAGAAGCTCTCCCTGGTCGTTGATGCCTCTGGCAATGCCACGGTATTCGCCCTTGGGATCCAGCACGCAGACTTCCCTATCCTGATTTACCAGAAGTTCCGCATAGGATGCCCGCAGGCCTTTCAGATCATGGGTCCGTAAAAAGATCTCATAATCTTCCTCGAAGGCTTCCATAATATCCGCAATCAGCTGACTGCGGGAAATGCGGAAGCCGCATTGTTCATCAATGGCTGCTGCCCGGTCCCGGATCTCCTCGGGAAATTCCTGCTTACGCACATTGATGCCCACACCGATGACGATGTGCTGGATATACCCCTGCTCCATGCTCATCTCCGTGAGAATGCCGCAGACTTTTTTCCCGTCCACCACAATGTCGTTGGGCCATTTGATCCCGACTTTGGCTGCTGCCTCTTCGCTGTCGCGGCGCAGTGTCTGCCGGATGCCCTTCGCCACCGCCAGTGCCATGACTAACGTCAGCATCGGTGCACAGTCCGATGAAAAATCCGGTTTTAACATCAGGGTGTAATAAATATTTGTCCCTGCGGGGCTCTCCCAGCTCCGGCCTCTTCTGCCGCGTCCGGCGCTCTGCATATCCGACACCACCAACAGGCCGCTCTTCGCGCCCTGTTCCGCTTCCAGTTTGGCACGGATATTGGTGGAATCGATACTGTCAAAAAACTGTAAAGGATGTGCCACCCATTTCGTCTTTAATCTGCTCTGGATATCCGCCTGGTTGTAGACTTCCTCCGTCTGATCCAGCAGACGGTAGCCGCGGTTCTGTACCGCTTCAATGACATAGCCTTCTTTTTTCAGTTGTCCGATGGCTTTCCATACCGCAGTTCTCGATACACCGAACTGCTCGCAGAGCTCCTGCCCGGAGACATAGGCCTCGCTTTCCGGTGCCCCTGCTGCCACCCGATCCTTCTTTTCCCGAAGAAGCTCTAAAATCTTTGCTTTCATACTCATAAAGTCGCCGCCATCACTGCCTTAATCGTATGCATACGGTTCTCAGCCTCTTCAAACACCAGAGACTGGCCGGATTCAAATACTTCATCGGTCACTTCCATCTCGGTGATGCCGAAACGCTCACCCATCTGGGCACCGATCTTGGTCTTCAGATCATGGAATGCAGGAAGACAGTGCATGAAAATGGCCTGCTCGCCGGCATTGTCCATGACTGCTTTATTCACCTGATAAGGAGACAGCTCCTTAATACGCTCGGTCCATACTTCGTCGGGCTCGCCCATGGATACCCACACGTCAGTGTAGATCACGTCCACATCCTTCGTGCCCGCCTTCACATCCTCGGTCAGGGTAATACTGCCGCCGGTCTGTGCCGCAATGGCCTCACACTCCGCTACCAGCTCCTTCGCCGGGAAATATTTTGCGGTGGTACATGCGGTAAAGTGCATGCCCATCTTCGCGCAGGCTACCATCAGAGAGTTACCCATGTTGTAACGTGCGTCTCCCATGTAAGTCATACGGATTCCCTTCAGATGTCCGAAATGTTCACGGATGGTCAGAAGGTCTGCCAGCATCTGGGTGGGATGGAATTCGTTGGTCAGGCCGTTCCATACGGGCACCTTGGAATATTTTGCCAGTTCCTCCACAATATCCTGTCCGAAGCCACGATATTCGATACCCTCGAACATGCCTGCCAGTACTCTGGCAGTATCGGCAATGCTTTCCTTTTTGCCGATCTGGGATCCGGTGGGATCCAGATAAGTCGTTCCCATTCCCAGATCATGGGCTGCCACTTCAAAAGCACATCTGGTACGGGTACTGGTCTTCTCAAAGATCAGCGCTACATTCTTGCCTCGGAGAGTATCTACGGGGATTCCTTTTTTCTTCTTATCCTTCAGGTCTGCCGCCAGATCCAGCAGATATTCGATCTCTTCCGGTGTAAAGTCCAGTAATTTCAAAAAATCGCGTCCCTTTAAATCCATAATACTCCTCTTTTCCGAAGCTTTCCGGCCTTGCGCCCGCAGCCTCTGTTTTCTGATTTTGTCCATTGATATCCCTGTTACAAACGTTGCCTGTAACAAGCTATATGTAATCAATATACTTCATTATTCTGTGTTTTTCAACCCCTCGCGTTTATCCCCCGTCATTGTTTTTTGTGAATCCGACATAAAAAAGCCACCCTCCTTATTTCCCGGAAAGTGGCTTTGGTTTATCGTTTTTTAGTTTACTTATTCTGCCTTTTTGCCTGCGGCTGCCTTGAAGGTCTCTGCCACGCTGGCAATGCCCTGCAGCTCTGCGGGCAGCAGGATGGTGGTGGCCTGGCCGTCAGCTACCTTTTCGAAAGCTTCCAGGCTCTTTAACTTCAGGACTGCTGCATCTGCGCCTGCTTCCTTCAGCATCTTGATACCGTCGGCATTTGCCTGCTGTACCTTGAGGATGGCTTCGGCTTCACCTTCTGCCTCGCGGATCATCTTCTCCTTCTCAGCTTCCGCACGAAGGATGGCTGCCTGCTTATCTGCTTCTGCACGAAGAATTGCGGACTCCTTGGCACCTTCTGCCTCCAGGATCTTAGCCTTCTTCTCACCTTCTGCACGGGTAACGGCTTCACGTCTCTCGCGCTCTGCCTTCATCTGCTTCTCCATGGCATTCTGGATCTCTGCGGGAGGGATGATGTTCTTCAGCTCCACACGGTTGACCTTGATACCCCAGGGATCGGTGGCGATATCCAGTGCCGCACGCATCTTGGTGTTGATGGTCTCACGGGAAGTCAGGGTCTGGTCCAGTTCCAGGTCACCGATGATATTACGCAGGGTGGTGGCGGTCAGATTCTCAATAGCCATCATGGGATTCTCTACACCGTAGGTGAACAGCTTGGGATCTGTGATCTGGTAAAAGACTACGGTATCGATCCGCATGGTTACGTTATCCTTGGTGATTACGGGCTGGGGTGGGAAATCCGCTACCTGCTCTTTTAAATTGACTTTTCTGGCTACCTTATCGATGAACGGGATCTTCAGATTGAATCCTACATTCCAGGTGGACTGATAAGCACCCAGACGTTCGATCACGTAGGCCTGTGCCTGAGGCACGATCTTGATACAGGATACACAGATCCATAATACTAAAACGACAATAATGATTAATGCTACCATTTTTCCTCCTTCTGCGTACATTCGTGTACGCTGCGTACCTCTGTACGCGCTTTTCCCTCATGTATCCGTGTTACACGATTCTTAATTCTGTGACTGCGGTACTTCCCCGATGACCTTCGTCATCTGCGGATCCACCTTGACGATCAGCTTGACACCACTGACTGCCACGATGTCTACCACCGTTCCGGGCTGTAGATTCAGTCCGTCTTTTTCGGTTCTGGCGCTCCACTCCTGGCCGCCCACCGTTACCTGTCCGATGCCCTGCAGATTGTCGATCTCACTGGTCACGATCGCCTGTCTGCCGATCATACTTTCCACATTCGTCCTTACGCGGTCTTTGTTGAAATATCTGACTGCGACAGGTCTGGTGAAAAATAACAGCAGCAGAGACACTGCAAAAAATAGCAGGATCTGCAACCAGATCGGTGCCTGCAATGCGGCGGCAATCACTGCCACAACGGCGCCTCCGGCGAACCAGATGCTCGTCAGTCCCAGAGTGGCGACCTCCACACCGATCGATACGATCAATACCACAAGCCACAAGGTTACCATTTCACTCATGTGATCACTCCTTTGGTTTTGTAGTTGTATCCAGTGTACTACAAATAGTCTTCTGTGACAACCTCTATTGGTGCACGATACAGGATTCTATTGTGCTCTTCTCATTCCTCATTCCATCCGGCGGATCGGCTCCTGCCTGTACGTTAAAAGACGGTACCCCTGTTCCGGGATACCGTCTCTGTTGTATGCGCTGTTCTTTTGTGTGCCACTTAGTAGAAGACGTGGTTACCGATGACCAGTCCGTCACGGCCATTGTTACGTCTGAAGTGGGTCATGTCTCCTACATTGGAGACACCGGAGATGGCTTCCTGGGCTGCCTGAACACAGCTTGCGGAGATCCTGCCGGATTCGTATACGGTATTTACCTTACCGTTCAGTGCTGGAGTAAACTGTCCGGAGGCATAGATAACACCGTGAATACTATTGGGATATGCTCCGCTTCTTACACGGTTCATAACTACGGACGCTACCGCCAGCTGGCCTTCGTAGCTTTCACAGCCTGCTTCACACTGTACCAGTGCGGCCAGCAGCTGCGTGGTATCCGCATCGGTGGTATATTCGCCGTAGTTGACGTGACGCTTTGCTTCACGCTCTGCGGCTTCTCTTGCCTTGATCTCCTCCAGTGTCTCACCGGAGTCGATCTGGAAATCTACAGTTACATATTCCGCAGCCACATAACCGTCTGCGCCTTCGTAGTCAATACAGACCCATTCCGGGTTGCTGTTGTCTACTACATCTGCGATGTCTCCCTTGGGAAGAAGTCCCAGGACACCGGCTTCCTGATCCGCTTCCGTTCTCACACGGAGGGTCTCCGTATTGATCTGTGCGATCATCCTGCCTACATCGTTGGCCAGTGCTCTGGCGTCATCTCCGAACAGGAGATATTCGTCCTTTGCCCAGCCGATCAGAGTGCCGGACTGGATCTTGGTCCAGCCGTCCTTACGCTCCAGGATGGTACCTCCACAGTCCTTGTAGAGTTTACCGACCTTGGATGCTTCCTCGCTGGCATCGCTTCTTACATTCACGGCATCCTTTACGTTCGCCATGACCAGACCGGAACTGATCTCTTCCTCTGCCGGGAAAGTCAGGTTCAGTTCCTTCACCGTAGCGTTGATCACCTCAGTGCTGTTCCTGGAACCGGGATCCAGGATGGATGCGATACCACCGTTCAGATCATTTACATAATTTTTTGTATTGCCCGCCTGTGCGGTCATGCTCATCTGCATGCTCAGGAAGAGAGAACAGAGCAGTCCTACGCATACAACCAGCATTCTTCTGCTTTTTGTCATCTTGATACACGCCTTTCCCACAGGAAGATTCCCCGATGGGTGTGATACCTGTGGATCTCACCAGTGAATAGTATATGCTGAAATTATTAAGATTTTCACCGGTTTGTTACAAAAATATTAAATTTGTTACGCGAGATATCATAACAGATGACAAAATTTTTGTCAAGTTTTGGGACTTTGGGCACTATTTAGCCATGACAGCTCGGCTAGCGCCATTCGCAAAGTTGCGTTATCACGCTTTTCGTCACTGCGTGACTACCTTTGCTCATGAACCGGCGCTCAACTCATGAACAGAGTCGAGCTGTCACTACATGCTTTTGGACTTCTCAATGCAGGCATCCATGGCATCCATGACAGCGGCGCGCATGCCTTTTTCCTCCAGTACCTTGACTGCCTGGATCGTGGTTCCACCGGGGGAGCACACCATGTCCTTCAGTTCTCCGGGATGTCTGCCGGTCTCCAGCACCATCCTGGCACTGCCGAGGACGGATTGTGCCGCGAATTCATAAGCCTGTTTTCTGGGCATTCCGGCGGCTACTGCCTCGTCTGCCATGGCTTCAATGAACATGAACACATAGGCCGGGGAGCTACCGCTGACACCTACGACTACATCCATCAGCCGTTCCGGTACCACACTGGCAATGCCGAAGGAACATAACAGTGCCAGTACCTGCTCCATGTCTTCCTCCGTGACGTTTTCTTCCGCACAGACACCGGTGCAGCCTTCCAGTACCAGTGCCGGAGTATTGGGCATGCAGCGGATCAGCTTCAATTCCGGTCTGCCGAAAGCCTCTTTCAGATAGTCCAGAGTTCTTCCTGCCGCAATGCTGACGATCAGGGTATCCTCTGCCACGACATCTTTGATCTGGTCGATCACCTCCGGGAAAAAGATGGGTTTCACTGCCAGGAACAGAATGTCTGCCTGTGCCGCTACGATTTTGTTATCCGTTGTTGTGTTAATATTAAATTTTGTTTTAACTTTTTCTACTGTTGTTTCCGTTCTGGCTGAACCAATGATGTCCTCCGGAGCTGCAATTCCTTTTTGCAACATTCCTCCGATCATGGCAGTGGCCATATTTCCCAGTCCGATAAATCCGATCTTCATGATATCTTTCCTCCTGTTCTGTCTTTCTTCTATTATTATGGTGTAGGGGGCTTTTGACCCTGACATCATAATTATTCAGAGCCATGTAAATATTATCGGCTGTGCATCGAATGCCTGGCATTTGATAATATCTATAAGGCAAATGGGTCCGGGATAATTACAGTCTTGCGCTTCGCTGTCTGTGGGCCTCGTACATCAGAAGGGCCGCTGCAATGGAGGCATTCAGGGATTCCACCCTGCCCTCCATGGGGATCTTGAGATACTGTCCCGCCTGGTCGGAGATTTCCTTGGATAAGCCGTTTCCTTCGTTGCCGATGAGGAACGCCGTAGGCTCCCGGAAAGAAAAGGAATCGTAGTATTCCTGTCCTTTCAAGTGTGCCGCATAGGTGTAGATACCTTTTGCATGCATCTGTTCCAGCACCGGCGCCAGATCCGGCACGTAGACAAAAGGCACCCGGAAAATAGACCCCATGGTGGCACGGATGGTCTTGGGATTAAAGATATCAACCGTCTGGTTGTTCATAATAACACCCGTTATCCCTGCTCCTTCTCCGGTACGGATCATGGTTCCCAGATTGCCCGGATCCTGCAGATTTTCCAGCATCAGAAATAAAGGATCCGGCTGTTCCAACAGCTGTGTCAGGTCATAGACCGGCTGTTCCAGCACTGTCAGAATGCCCTGGGGGCTCTGGGTATCCGCCATTTTGGCAAAGACTTCCGTGGAGACGGTCTCGTAGCCGGTCTGCTGCAGCTTGTCCCAGAATGCCACGTCTCCATTCTGTGCATTCTGCCGGATCTTTTGCTCCAGTTCTTCCGTAAGGTAGACCTCCCGCACGTTTTTTACCGGAGCCTCCTCACACATTCTGACACCTTCTGCCAGAAATACGTGATCCTTGCGGCGCTCCTTTGCCTTGGTCTGCCACTGCACCACCTGTTTTACTTTTGCATTGTTGTTGCTTGTGATCATATCTGTCTGCTAACCGCTCCTAAACATCATAATAATATGGTTTCTCCGTTCTGCGAACTTTCGAAACCATAACAAACATGCGTAATCCGGGCTAATCGCCCTACTTACTTATGTTTGTTTACTCCTCTCATAGAATGATCCCCTGCCTGCAAGCAGTCGGGATGCATTCTATGGATGAGTTTATTATAGTCAAAAAGGCATTTCCACGCAATGGGAAACGCCTTTGTCTTCATATCCGTTCAGACACTCTTATTTATAAAAGTGCCTGCTTCGCAGTCTGAACTGTTAAATTAAATTAGATGGACAGCAGATGAGATACCTCGAACTGGTACTCATTGATGCCCTTCTGCATCTGCAAAGCCTCTTCGATATCGAAATCGATGAACTCACCGTGCTGATAACCTACGACACGGTTGGTCTTGCCTTCCAGCATGATATCTACTGCGTAAGCACCCATGATAGATGCATAGTAACGATCCTTGGCAGTAGGGCTTCCGCCACGCTGCATGTAACCTAAGATCGTAGCACGGGTCTCAATACCGGTAGCAGCCTCGATACGCCGGGCCATGGAAGTGGAATGTCCGATTCCCTCGGCATTGATGATGATATGATGGGTCTTACCATGCTTACGGTTGGTAATGATATTATTGATAATATTCTGTTCGTTGTAATCGTACTTCTCGGGAAGCAGGATATCCTCGGCACCGTTGGCAATACCGCACCACAGAGCGATATAACCGGCATTTCTGCCCATTACCTCGATGATACTGCATCTCTCATGAGAGGAAGAAGTATCCTTAACCTTGTCGATTGCCTGCATTGCTGTGTTGACAGCAGTATCGAAACCGATTGTGTACTCGGTACATGCAATATCCAGGTCGATGGTTCCGGGAAGACCGATAGTATTAATACCAAGTCTGGACAGTGCCTGTGCACCACGGTAAGAACCGTCACCGCCGATGACAACGATACCGTCGATACCGTGCTTTCTGCAGATCTCAGCACCCTTCTTCTGTCCTTCCGCTTCCTTGAACTCCAGACAACGTGCGGTTCCTAAGATCGTACCACCGCGCTGAATGATATCGGATACGTCCTTGGCTTCCATATCTATGATCTCTTCATTCAAAAGACCCTGATAGCCTTTTTTGATTCCCTTAACCTTCAGTCCTCTTGCAATGGCTGTACGAACAACTGCACGAATAGCAGCGTTCATTCCCGGTGCATCACCGCCGCTGGTCAATACGCCGATCGTCTTAATCTCTTTTGCCATGACTGTTACCTCCTAAGTAAACGAACGAATAGTTTTCTCTTCTCGATTCCTTATTTTAATCTATTTTTGAGCGGTTTTCAATAGGTTTCGTTATAAATTTAACATTTTCTTTTCCGAACAGCACTGTAAGCTTTTCCATTAATGCCCCGTCAGCTTTTACCCGGAGATTTTGGGGCAGGATCTTAATATTTTTAATGTCCCGCAGATAGATCACCACATCGTCATCCCCGTCGGAATCCGCAATGGCCTGCAGCAGTTCCTGCTCTCTGGTCTTATAGGCCTCCATATTGGGGAACTGGATCCAGGCTCCCGCCGGCATGCCTTTTTTCTGAGGGGTTCCATTTGCCTGTGTACGCTGCCCGGACTGCATTTGTCCTGCTGCCTGACCGGTCTGTCCCACCGACATACTGCTGCTGTTCATACCGTCATTTTGGTATTGTCCGTAGCCGTTCCCGGCATTCCGGTATCCACCGGCACCGCCATTTCCACTTCCGTTTCCGTAGGATCCGCCACGGCTGCTGCCGCCCCGGCCTCCGTAATTTCTGGGGAACAGGGGCTGGTTCGCCGCTCTCGCAGCCTGCGCATCCTCGAAACTGATGATCTGGTCGCAGATCAGCTTGCCGTCCTTGTCTTCTTCCAGGGATACTCTGCCCCGGATAAACACCTTCGCATCCTCCACAAGCAAGGTACTGTAGCGCTCGTACACCTGTGGAAATACCACGACTTCCACATTACCGATCAGATCCTCCACATTCAAAAATGCCATGATCTTGTCATTCTTGGTGTATTTTACTGTCTTGTCCGCGATCAATCCTCCGATGACTGCATTGGCCTGGTCCCTGACTAACTGCACCTCTCCGGTCTCTTCATCCAGGGCAAAATCCCCGGCAGTATTGCTGATGCAGTTCTGCCACAGCTCCTGATATTCCTCCAGGGGATGACCGCTGACGTAGACACCCAGCACCTCTTTTTCGAAGCCCAGCAGCATCTCCTTATTGTATTCGCCCACATCCGGCATCCGGATATCGAATTCTTCCTTATCCTCTTCCCCTGCGATGTCAAACAGGGAGATCTGCCCGGCCAGATTGTTCTTTTTGTCATGGGCAATATGATCCGCAATCTGCACATAGACGCTCATGAACTGTTTTCTGGTGCCACCCAGACCGTCCAGTGCTCCCGCCTTGATCAAATTTTCAATAGCCCGCTTGTTCATCTCTTTTTTGTCGGACATACGGGTAATAAAATCCTTCAGATTCGTGAAGGGTCCTCTTTCCTTACGCTCCTGTACCAGGCTGTCAATGATGGGACGTCCCACACTCTTGATGGCCGTCAGGGCATAACGGATCTTGCCATCCGATACGGAGAATCCGGCTTCTCCCGCATTCACATCCGGAGGCAGAATGGCAATATCCATGTTCCGGCAATTCAAAATATATTCGGATACCTTTTTCGGGTTATCGATGACGGAAGTCATCAACGCCGCCATGAATTCTACGGGATAATAGTATTTCAAATACGCTGTCTGGTAAGCCACCACTGCATAACATGCCGCATGGGACTTGTTGAACGCATATTTGGCGAAATCCATCATCATATCGTAGATCTGTCCGGCTGTCTGCTCGTCAATGCCGTTGGCAATACAGCCAGGGACATTTTCCTCCGGGTTGCCGTAGATGAAGTTGGCCCGCTCTTTTTCCATGACGGACTGTTTCTTCTTACTCATGGCACGGCGCACCAGATCGCTTCGTCCCAGTGTATAGCCCGCCAGATCACGAACGATCTGCATTACCTGTTCCTGATATACAATACAGCCGTAGGTGGGCTTTAAGATCGGCTCCAGCTGGGGACAGGCATAAGTTACCGCATCCGGATGATTTTTACCCTGAATATACTTCGGGATAAAATCCATGGGACCCGGACGGTACAGGGAAATACCGGCCACCACATCCTCCAGATTCTGGGGACGCAGTTCCTTCATGAAGCTCTTCATCCCGGCACTTTCCAGCTGGAACACACCTTCCGTTCTGCCGGTGCCGATGGAAGCCAGTACTTTCGGATCGTTATAATCAATGGCATCCACATCAATGTGTCTTCCGGTGGTATTCTCGATGAATTTTACCGCATCATGGATCACAGTCAGTGTACGCAGCCCCAGGAAATCCATTTTCAGCAGTCCCAGTTCTTCCAGTGTCGTCATGGTAAACTGGGTGACGATGGAACCGTCGGAGCCTCTGGACAGCGGCACGAATTCATCCGCCGACTTCTGACAGATGACCACGCCCGCCGCATGCATGGAGGTATGTCTGGGCAGTCCTTCCAGACGCTTACACATATCGATCAGATGATGCACCTGCTCATCCTCCTGATAAAGCTTTCGGAATTCCGGGTTCATTTCCAGCGCTTTGCTCAGGGTGATGTTCAGTTCATTGGGCACCATCTTGGCAATGGAATCCACGAACGCATAGGGCAGATCCATAACACGTCCCACATCACGGATGACACCCTTGGCTGCCAGGGTACCGAACGTAACGATCTGCACCACCTTGTCGTTGCCGTATTTTCTGCCCACATAATCAATGACTTCCTGTCTCCGTTCGAAGCAGAAGTCCACATCAATATCGGGCATGGACACACGTTCCGGATTCAGGAAACGTTCAAACAGCAGATTATAATGAATGGGATCAATGTTGGTGATCTTCAGGCAATATGCCACGATACTTCCCGCAGCGGAACCTCGTCCCGGTCCCACCGGAATCCCGTGCTCTTTCGCATAGTTGATGAAATCCCATACGATCAGGAAATAGTCCACATATCCCATTCTGCGGATGACACCCAGCTCGTAATCCAGACGTTCCCGCAGGGTCTGTCCGGTCTCCCCGGCAGGCTGGTCACCGTCACCGTAACGCTCTGCCAGTCCGTCATTACAAAGCTTGTTCAGATAGCTCCAGGAATCGTACCCCTCCGGCACATCGTATTTCGGCAGCTTCGTCACGCCAAACTCTATCTCCACATTACAACGGTCTGCAATCCTCTGGGTATTCTCCACGGCCTCCCATGCATAGGGGAACAGTCCCTTCATTTCCTCTTCGCTCTTGACGTAATACTGACCGCCCTCATAACGCATGCGATCCTCGTCCGCCAGCTTTTTGCCGGTCTGCAGACACAGCAGAATATCGTGGGGAATCGCATCCTCAGCATAGGTGTAATGCACATCGTTGGTGGTTACCAGCGGAATGTCCAGTTCTCTGCTCATCTGGAGCAGTTCCATGTTCACCGTACGCTGCTCCGGGATACCGTGATCCTGCAGTTCCAGAAAATAATTGCCCTTGCCGAAGCAGGCCTCGTATTTGCGAGCCGCTTTTCTCGCTTCGTCCTTCATTCCCTTCAGAATAAACCGGGGCACTTCACCTGCAAGGCAGGCTGACAATGCGATAATTCCCTCGTGGAACTCCTGCAGCACTTCCATGTCCACACGGGGTTTATAATAATATCCTTCCGTAAAGCCACGGCTGACGATTTTCATCAGATTCGCATAACCGGTATTATTCTCTGCCAGCAGCACCAGATGATGATAGCGATCCTCTCCGCCGGTCAGTTCTTTGTCAAAACGGGAATTCGGCGCCACATACACCTCGCAGCCCAGGATTGGCTTGATGCCGGCTTCCCTCGCGGCACGGTAAAAATCGATTACACCGTACATGACACCATGGTCGGTAATTGCCGCACTGTTCATTCCCAGCTCTTTGACTCTGGCCACATACTCTTTGATCTTATTGGATCCATCCAGCAGCGAATATTCTGTATGAACATGAAGATGTGTAAATGCCATTTTGTCGTTCCCTTTCTAGTGCAGTTCTTTTGCTCTTCTGACGCATTCCTCGTAGACCGGTCCCACCTGTTCTCTATGATAACCGGGGGCCAGCATTGCCGCAAAATGCAATGTCTCCAACGTCTCTTCCTGTGCCGGTGTCGGGTGTGACGGCACCACTACACGGGTACTCCATATTAACATACAGCCGGTATACTCCACCATGAAAAATATAGGCTCCATATTTTTCTCCATACGGCTGTTCAGTGTCAGTTTATCTTCGCCAGAGATTTCCTCCAGCTTTTTGATATGAGAAGGCTGTGGCTCTTCCACACTGCCGTCCGGCAGGATCACACACTCACAGGGTTCCATATCCTCCCTGTGTGCATTGATAAATTCCATAACAGTCATTCCCACACCTCCTTTGTTCCATCTGTCAGTCTATGCTTCTGCCCGGATTGCCCAGCGCATCTTCGTGGAACGGGCCCTGCCGTTCTGTACGCATTCTTCCGCAGAAGGGCGGATCACGTCTTTCGCATAATCGGCATAAATGCCGTTCCGGTAGCCTTCCTTCAATGCCTGCTTCACCAGCTTGTCTTCGCCGGAATGGAAAGTCAGGATAGCTACTCTTCCGCCGGGTTTCAAGGCTCCCGGCAGCTTTTCCATGAACTCATACAATACTTCAAATTCACGGTTCACATCAATACGCAGAGCCTGGAACGTCCTCTGACAGGTCTTCTTGATGGTATCTTTTTTCTCCTTTTCCGGGAGAAAATCCAGAGTCTTCTCAATGACTTCCCGCAGTTTCGTCGTGGTATCGATCCGATGTCCCTTACGTATCTCATCGGTAATGGCCCTCGCTAGCTCCTCGCAGTAGGGCTCGTCGGAATTCTCATAAAGCATTCCCGCCAGTTCTTCTCTTGTGATGGTATCCAGTCGTTCTGCCGCACTGATGCCCTGCTGTTGGTTCAGTCTGAGGTCTAACGGTCCGTCCACCTTGAAGGAAAAACCTCTGCTGGGGTTATCGATCTGCATGGAGGATACTCCCAGATCTGCCAGAATAAAATCAAATCCTCCGACCTCTTTTGCAATCTCATCTATAGTGCAGAAATTCTGTAATTTGATGGTCAGAATCTCTTCTCCGTAACCGGCCTCTGCCAGTCGTTTCTTCGTCTTGGCAGACTCCTCCGGATCTACGTCTGTGGCATAGATATGCCCACGCCCCTGCAGCTGATCCAACATGGCTTTCGTATGCCCACCGTAGCCCAGTGTTGCATCAAATCCGGTCTCTCCCGGCTGGATCTTCAGGAAATCCAGAATCTCCTTTACCATAATGGAGATATGCATGCCTGCGGGAGTGTTTCCCTTCTGAATCACATGGGCTATGGTATCCCCGTATTTTTCCGGCTGTAATTCTTTATATTTTTCCTCGAATTTTCTGGGATATTTTCCTTTATAACGCACCCGGCGCTTGTGGGGTGTCTGCTCCTGATCCATTCCTATGCTTACCTCATTTCATTATTTCATTCTCTGTGTCCGCAATTCTGTTTCCCTGTAATTATATCCCATTCCGGGCAGCCTTGTCCACTTCCTGTCAGAGAAAAAAAGCAGGCATCGTTGCCGATACCTGCTTTTCCAGCTGTACTATATTTTTCTCAATGTCTCAGCCGTTCTTATTCCTGAGGAAGAATAAACTTGCTGATCAGCTCATCCAGAGAGATTGCCTGTGCAGACAATTCCTGGCTGGTAGCGGAAGATTCTTCTGCGGTAGCGGAGTTGGACTGTACTACCTCGGAGATCTGGTTGACACCCTGCTCTGCCTGATCCATGGCATTGGCCTGGTCCTTGGAGATCTCGCTGATACTGCGGGAAGACTCTGCAATCTTGCCGATACCGTCTACTACGATCTCGATGGAAGCAGCAGCGCTGTCTGCAGCCTGGTTGCCTTCCTTGATCTCCTGCATGGAACCTTCAATCAGGTCTCTGGTATCTACAGCAGACTTGGTACTCTGCTCTGCCAGCTGACGGATCTGGTCAGCAACCACAGCGAATCCACGGCCTGCCTCACCTGCTCTGGCTGCCTCGATGGAAGCATTCAGGGACAACAGGTTGGTCTGGGATGCAATATCCTCGATTTCAGAAATGATATTGCCGATCTTGTTGGAAGTATCACTGATTCTGGCCATAGCATCCACCATAGCCTTCATCTCTGCTCTGCTGTTATCTGCTTCGTTCGCATATTTTCTGGCCTGCTCATAGGACTCCTGTGCCTGTTCAGCAGCCTGCTCAATATTGGAAGTAATGTTGGTAATGGTAGCCTGCAGTTCTTCTACGGCACCTGCCTGCTCGGTAGCGCCCTCTGCCAGATTCTGGGAAGCATCTGCCAGGTTAGCTGCACCTGCGGATACCTGCCTGGAAGACTCCTCGATGGAACGCAGTGTCTGAACCATCTGTGTCTTCATGTTACGGATAGACAGAAACAACTGTTCAAAATCACCCTGATACATATCCGGGTTCTTGGAAGTGATGTTGTAATTGCCGTTTGCCATCTGGCTCATAACTTCTCCGGTGTCGGCAATGACAAAACTCAGCTTTTCTGCCATTTCATTTGCAGAATGAATCATGTCAGCGATCTCATCCTTACTGTTCAGTGTCGGGAACGGATCGGACAGGTTACCCTGTGCAAAAGTCTCCAGACGCTTTGCCAATGCATCCAGCGGTGCTGCGATTCCCTGAGAGATTGCATGTTCCATTCTCGTTGCAATGATAATTGCCAGCACGATCACACCAACAATGATAAGCAGGAAGATAAATCCCATGATATTCAGTATGGAAGAAAGGGAATCTCCTTCACGGACATTCTCGTTCATAAGTTCACGCATGGTATCATAAATTTCATTATAAAGCGGTGCTACCTGATTCTGCATCAGCTCCTGTGCCTGCATACGCTTCTCTTCCATATCCACCTTACCGGTATTAATGGCCTGCTGATCCAGCTCCCAGTACTGCTGAATCTGCTCATTTACCTGATCATACAGTTCCTTCTCCTTTGAAGAAACAACAGTCTCGCCGACAACTTCCCAGTATTCCAGAAAAGCCTGCTTCTTCTCATCGTGAGTCGTGATCAGACCGTCCACCAGATCCGGGTCGTTATATCCTATGATTCCACGGGTTGCGGATCTTACATCCGTGAATACAGTCATGGCCTTACCGATATCTCCCTGTGAAAAACCGTAATTGGTCAATGCATGCTGATAGCGGTTCATGGTAACGATCATTGCCAGTGCTCCGAGCACTCCTGCAATAGATGATATAACTACAATAATGGCAAAAGCTTTTTTCAGGCGCTGCCTGATTTTCAAATTTTCGAACATTTTCCTCTCCTTACTATTGGTTGATAACAAGTCATATTATAATATTGTAACATTTTGTAAAAATATGTAAATAACTTTTTTAATTTCGATTATATTTTAAAAATGTCAACATTAAATTCGACATTTTTTCATGTTTTTATCGTTTTGCCGTTTTGCACAATACGTAGCCTGTTTTATTGTATATTTTCACTTTTAGGCAGCGCAATAGTAAGGCTGCCACTGCTGCCAGCCTCTCACGCTCCCTATTTCCGTTCTTATGCAAGCTGCTTTACCTCTTCCTCGAATAGTTCCCCTGCTGAATGATAGCCATGTATTTTGCGTGGGTATCCGTTTATCCAGTTCTCTATACTCTCTACCTCTTCCTCTGTCCTGTCGTCAAAATTTGTGCCTTTCGGTATCTTCCGGCGTATCATCTTATTTGTTACCTCATTTGTGCCACGCTCCCAACTGCTGTACGGGTGGCAGTAATATACCTTTGTCCGCTTTTCTCCCTCGTTGATAATAGAACGCTGTAAGCCCTCTGCATCTGCAAACTCGCTGCCGTTGTCTACTGTGATTGTCTTAAATACCCGCTTAAACATATCAGCGCCCCATTTTCTTTCTAATCTATCCAGTGCCGCTACTACTGCCTCGTCTGTATGGTCTGGCAGTTTAAATATAATCTCGTTTCTGGTTTTCCGCTCTGTCAGTACCAGCAACGTATTTTTTGACTTTCCCCGCTTACCTAAAACGCTGTCCATTTCCCAGTTGCCGAACTCTTCCCGTGTATCTATCTCTTTCGGGCGTTTGTCTATACTCTCTCCTGCTGCCGTCCTTTTCTGTTGCCTCTGTACTTTCTTATAATTTCTCTTCTTATTCTTCTTTACTGGCAAATTCTTATTAGACAACTTAAGGAAAATACCCTTATCAATGTAGCTGTATAAGGTCGTTACGCATACTGTTACGGAAAAGTCCCCCTCTTTCCCCTGTGCTTTCAATTCTCCCAGTACCGCAGCTGGGCTGTAATCTTCATTTACTATTTTATCCTCTATATAATTTGCGTATGCAATATCGTTTCCTATTTTAAGCTGTGTACCCCTTGCCTTTAAATTTTCCTCTGCTTTCATTTGTGCCTTGTTTGGGCTATAACTTAATGTTTCTGTATAGTCGCTATTTCTGTGCATATATTCCCCTCGCTTAAGCTCATTGTATATAGTGCTGCGGTGTACGCCCAGCTGTTCTGCTATCTCTATCACGCTATGCCCTGCTTTTTTCAATGCCTCAATACTTATACGGTCTGTCCATGTCAGCTGTCGGCTGCCTTTCTTATTCGCCATTTCTGCTACCTCTCTTTCGTTCCTGTTCTTTCCCCATATACGACGAAAAGCCGCAAACTTTTTTACAAGTCTGCGGCTTATGCCTTTACCTATTTACAACACTTTTTACAAGCGGTGTATTTCTTCCTTGCTTGGCTTAGCGGTATTCTCTTTGGGTTTTTCATTCCCGAACAGTTAGGCTTACTATGGTATTTTTTGTTGCTACGGTCTACATATACTGTAGTTTCTCCCGTATGCTGGCTTACGCTGGGCGTTGCGTCCTCGATTACGTCAAGCTCTATATTGCACCCGAACGTCTGTACCCCCCCCCCAGAAATTTCCAGTATTTCTGCGGTGTAGCGGGCTTTCGGGTACTTTCTCGCTAAGTCCCCCGCCAGCTCTGCCGATAGATTGCCTATTACCTTATCGCCCCACTTTACGTATGCGGCAGGCTCTCCGTTGTATGTATACTTTTCTACTGTAATATCTTCACTGCCGGACATTCTGCTTAAAATATCCTGCCTGTTTTCTCCGTCCTCATTATTAAACGTCACGCCTACTACTTTCGTTCTGATTGTATCTAAAATTCTGCCACCAGATACAGCGGCAGGCGCTGGCGTTCTGTTTCCGTTCTCTTTTCCTGCTCTTTTCTTTTTTAGTCCAAAATAGGCGCATACTGCCGCAACCACAATGCAGCCCACCCCGCCTGTTATATTTCCAGACGGCAGCGCCGTTAAGCCACTTACCGCAAATAATGCAGTCGCTGCCAATAAAATTACCTTTTTCTTTGTCATAGTAAGCCCTCGCTTTCGTTTCTACTTCAATTCTAAAATTTCATCAGCAGAGGCGTTAAGCTCTCTGCAAATTTTCGCCAGTGTTATTGCGTTTGGCGTAAGCTCGTTGTTTTCCCAGCGGCTTATATCTTTCTGGTATACTTGCAGGCGCTCTGCAAGTTCCTTTTGCGTCACGCCTGCCGCTTTTCTCGCTGTTTTAATGTTTTCGCCTAAATTCATGCCTTACCTCTCTTTTCTCTTGCCCTCAAAATGAAAGCAACCAGCAGCTTTACCAGTCCTACTGCTACTAAAAATACTCCTAATTTTAAAAGCATACTCTTTACTCGGCTTTGGGTTTGTGTTATATTTCTTATAGGCGGCGGGCTTATCGCCCGCCTGTTGGTTAGGGCTTTCGCCCTAACCTATGTACTTACCAATTATGATAAGTATTATGCCTATGATTAAGTCTATCACTGCACTGATTGCCAATTCTTGCCAGTTGATAGGCTTTTTCTTTTGTTTCTTTTTCTTACCCATTGTGCCGTTTCTCCTTTCCAGTGGCTTTGCCTCTTATTTGTTCTTATCTCCTTTCCATGATTTTATTATATACCTTTTTCGGTATATTGTCAACACTTTTGTATAGCTTTCTAAGAAAATTGCAAAAAAATAGAGGGCAGACAGCAAACCGCCCACCCTCGAAAACTTAAGCTAATCTTGTGGCATAATCTAAGCTAATCCAGCCTGCGCCACTCTTCAAGCGTCCCCAGCCTGCGCTTGCGCCCTGTCCGGCTTTCACTTCCACAATGGTAAATACTCCCTTTCCTGTGGTTTCTCCTGTCTTTGCATAGTTCGTGCCTGCTCCCGTTCTGATATTAAGGTCTAAAATATCCACCTGTACGCTAAACGGAACGCCTGCGCTTGCCTGCTGCCCCGCTGCGGTATATACCGCCTTGCCGTTATCATCATATACAGTATAACCCGCCTTGCAAGCGCTCTTTGCATTTTCCAGCGACGTAAACGCCCCCAGCTGGCTTGCTGCGTCCATCCAGCTCTTGCGCACTCTGTAATACTTTGTACCGTTTCCTGCTGCATACTTTTTATAGTATCCCTCGCCGTACTCTGCACGCTTTTTCTTTACTGTTTCGCTCTGGTCTGCTGGCTTTTCATATCCAGTAAGAACGGCATCAGATGCAGCACGCACGCTGCCCGCCTTTTTCAGTGCGTCCATTACTGCTGTGTATCCCTGCAATTCTTCCCATAAAAAGCCCAGCTGCATATTAAGGTCTGCAATGGATACGCCCGCCTGTTTTGCATGATTAAGCAACGCTTGCTTTCTGCTCCAATACGTCCACTGCGCCAGCCCATAGCCTGCACTGTCCTTTACAAAATTGCCATAGCTGCCATTATCCACCGCTGCTGTATATTCTGCGTCCGTCTTACCCAGCTTATTGTTATAGGTGTTCTGTAAGTTGTTCGGCATAAGCCCGCTTTCAGCGTACAGATTACCCATAATACCAGCCACGGCATAAGCATTTAAGCCCTTGCCTGTAAGAAAATCCCAGATTGTTTTTTCATTACTTCCCTGCGGCGTTTCTGCCTGTCCGCTGATTTTACGCTTAAACTCGTCCCATGTGTGGGCGCTGGTGTTATATACATACGGGTTAGGGCAAATCTTGCCCGTTACGTCGTAATGTCTGATTACATGAGATGCAGGCACGCCGTATTTATTCATAAGGTAACGGGTAAGCTCTGCCGCTGCCTCTACTGTTGCGTCCTCAAAATACCAGTCTTTATCTGTTGCGCCCATGCTCTTTGTGTTTTTCTTCCTTACGCACATTTCAATACCGATACTATTAGCGTTTCGGCACTCTGCGTGCTTATAGCTCGACGCTCCACAATGCCACGCTATATTAGCGTCCTCTACGCACTGCCATACCTCGCCGTTAAATCCTACAAAGTAATGCGCCGACGCATTTCTATTGCCGCCGCCATAATATCGGCAGTTGTCCTCTGCGCCGCCCAGTGCGCCTACATAATGGATAACAATATACTTAATTCTGGAAACGCTGCCCTTATTGAAATTGTACTTACTTATCTTTCTGTTAATGTTCATATTTCCTGCCTTTCCGCATACAAAATAAGCGCCTGCGGTGTCCCGCAAGCGCTCTTTGCTGCTATATCCTTATTATTCTTATCTTTCCTGTGTTCTGTGTTCCTCTACGCTGCCTGTGGTGCTGTCCCCGTCCAGTTCGTCTGTGTCCGGCAACTCGTCCGTATACTTTGCCAGAAACTCCCGCACCTTTTCCCATACCTTTTTTACGGGCAGCCCGCATAATGCCATATTCTTAAAAATACTCACTACCTCATAGGCAATGTAAAGCAATGCGAAAAATTCAGCCACGCCCACGGTATCAAGCCCTAAATATGTACGTGCCTGCTCCGGTATAAATCCGATTAAGTTAATCTTAATCAGTACGTCGATTGCCAGCATGAATACCAGAGAAATAAGCATACCTACTTTTCTGATAGCTCCGTCAATGCCTGCGCAGCTGTTAAATTTCTTCTCTTTGATTGCACGCAGCACGCCAAAAACCGTGTCGCACACAATCGCCAATACTACCAGCTGGATAATTTTGTTATGTGCCGCCGCCTCAATAAATTCTGTAATAGTCATGTTCATAAATCCTGCCTTTCTCTTAATTGCAAATCTTTTGCCCGCTCTTTCAGCTCTACGCCGTCGTAGCCTGCTGTCTGCTCCCAGCTTTCCAGAGTGGCTATTAAATCAGCAATAAGCCTGCTTTGCTTTTCTATGGTTTCCTGTTGTTCTTGTACTACCCTTAATAAATTGCTACTCATGTACTCGCTCCTGCATTTTGCCGCTTAAGCAGCCTTTTCTATGGCTGCCTCTGCCAGCGTTTCTATTTTCTTTCGTAGGTTATAGCTGTCGGCATGTCCTGCGTGTCCCGTCCAGCTCTGTATACTCTTTTGTAACTGCTCTTTTGTGATTTTCCCGCTCTCGCACTTCTTGATAGTACGCTTTATGCGCTTTATGCTGTCCTTTCGTACTTTCCTGTGCGTTGCCCTGTGTTTGTAGCCTACAAAGTCTATACCGTTCTTTGCTGCCAGTATGGTAGTTTTCGGGTTAAACTCTAACTTAAGCTCTTCCCGTAAGAATTGCTCTATCCGTGCAAGCCAGCTGCGCAGCTGTTCCTTGTCTGGGCTTAATATTACAAAGTCGTCCATATATCGTATGTACGCCTCTACGCCCAGCTCATGCTTAATAAACTGGTCTAATGCGTCCAGATAGATATTTGCAAATAACTGACTGGTAAGGTTTCCTACTGGTATCCCTACGCCGTCCGGCATATTGCCGTTGTGGTCTATTATCCTGTCCAGCAATGCCAGTACCCCAGCGTCTTTTATAACCTTACGTATTTCAGTTTTTAATACCGCATGGTCTATGCTCTGGAAATAGTGGTGTATATCTGCCTTGATAGCATAAAGCGGCTGGTCTGGGTGGTATTTGTTCCACTCATACAGCCACTCTTTTAGCGTATCAGACGCAGCGTGCATACCTTTACCTTTCCGGCAGGCGTAAGACTGCGATATAAACCTCTTATCAAATATAGGCTCTAACACGTTGTTTATGGCGTGCTGTACCACCCTGTCATAGAATGGCAGCGCCATTATCTGCCGCTCTTTCGGTTCGTACACCTTAAAGTAATGGTATTCGCTCGGCTCATAGGCAAGGTTTAGAATATCTTCCCGCACCTTGTCTAAGTTTTCCTCTTTGTCTTTCGTAAAAATCAGTACGTCTTTTCTGTGGCGTTTACACTTTCTGGCTTTGTTATAGGCTTTCTGTACGTTTCCATAGTCGCCCATAGCCTCTAAAAGCGTAATGCGCCGCCCGTCCTTATCGGTAATGTATCCTACTCTCTTCAAGTATTAAGCTCCTGCCTTTCGCCGTAGCTACTAACCAGCAGCCGTATTTTTTCTCTTTGCCTCACGGCGGGACAGCCGCTCTGACTATAGGATATTAAACACTCGGTCTTATCCCTTTCTAAGTCCTTGCCAGTATTCCGTAGAACTCTGTGCCTGTAATGTTCTCACTAAGTCACACGCCCCACGAGCGCCAATGTTCGTATTGACATTCCACGGGTAATTGTTGCAATTCACGGCACGAGCGCCGCAATTCGCCCCATTGTTCCAGTTGCCGCCCGCTATCAGCGCCGCCAGAGGCTGTAAGTAAGCAGCTGCCCCATATCCTGCTATTTTCTGGTCTTTACCTCTTCTATCAGTTCGCCCAGCATAACGCCTATTTCTTTCAGCTTGCGGCAGCTCTCGCCGTAGTGCCGTGCGTTCATGGCGCTATATTTCAAATCATGCGCCAGCCGCAGCAATTCTTTACTTTCCTGCAATGCCGTATCCACCGTGTATAAATGGCTTTTCGTTGCCGTCTTATCCCACTTTATAACCTCTTGCAGCATTTCAAGAATTGCGTTTCTGGTCGCCGTCTGTAAACTGAATTTCTCATACTTTGGGTACTTCGTAAGCAGAGGGTAAATATATAGCAGAAAATCGTATATTTTCTGGTGTATAATATCTGTTTTTGTCTGTATGTCCATGCCTTACCCCCGTTTATCCGGCTGGGCTTTCGCCCGCCGTCTACAGAGAGTCACACGCCCCACGAGCGCCAATGCCCGTAGGGGCATCCCACGGGCAATCGCTGCAAGCCACGGCACGAGCGCCGCAATTCGCCCCAAGGCTCCAGTAGCCGCCCGCTAGCAGCGCCGCCAGAGAATATGCGTAATACTGGTAAATGTTACCAACGTCGTAAGACTTCTCGCCTGTGTTCAATGGGCTTTTCTTGTCCCAGCCCCACGCTACGCTTGCGTGGTAGTCTGCATTTGTGGCGTGTTCCGCTCTTGTAATAAGCTCGTCCAGCCACTCCCAGACACGCCCCACGGCATCTACAACGCCCACGGAAGAAACGGCATTTACCACACTGCCTGTTACGCCCCTACCTGTGTTGCTGGTGGCGCTCCATGCGTTTGTATTTGCGTTATCCAGTCCGGCAGGGCTGCCAAAAGCATAAGCGCAAAATTCTGCATAGTTCGGCAGGCGTTTACCGCTCTTTGCCAGACGTTCTACAAAGTTATACCAGTTCATGCTTTCTGTACCCGTCATAGGTGCGCAGCCGTACTCTGATTTCAAGCCCTTTGCTCCGTCGTCAGAATTAAGGTAAATATCTACCCATGTGCCACCGCCTAAATATACCATACCCTCTGGGCTGCATTTCGGGCGGTGTCCCAGTGTCCATACAGAACGTGGTACAATGCCGTTGCTTACTGCACTTTCCCAGCCTGTGCCAAAAATAACACTGCTGCCATTAAGCGGCTGTAAATTGCTGTCCACCTTGCGGCAGCGTCCATAATGAAAGCCGCCGATTTTACGGCTGTTTGTAGCGTTCCAGCCTGTCGGGTATGTAGAGTTAAGGGAAATTACGTATTTCTCGTCTGCGCTGTCAATTCTGCTGTCGCAGATATATACGTAATAGTCTTTACCTACCGCAAAAGCGCTGCCTGCGTCCAGATTAGCAGCCGTAAGAATGGTATTTGCTGTCTTGAAAATTCCAGCACCACCCACGGCAATTACGCAGCCCTCTACTACGGTCAGTTCATTTGCTCCGCTGGCGTAAATGTACTCATTGCTCGGTGCTACAATATCGCTGATTGTAGCCATTTTATTTACGTTCAAAAGCGCCCTTGCGTCGGTCTTTGTAACGTCGTCCACTAATAATCTACTCATACTGCTTTAATACTCCTTTCAGTGCTGCAATGTCGTCTGTTGTCATTCCTGCCACGGTGTCTGTGCGTTCCAGCGCAATTACCTTGCAGCCCGCTTTTACCGCTTTGGAAAGTGTAAGGGCTGTTCTGTCGTTTCCTGCCTCTCCTGCTGCCGCTGCCTCGTCGGTCTGGATATGTGTTACTCCCTGCACCGTGCCGGATACGTCGCCCGCTACAAATTTCATACCTACCGCTGCCTCGTCGCAGTAATATACCGTAACCGCCTTTTTCTCTTCCTCTACAGCTGCTACGCCACACTCAATATAACGCTGGTTCTCTGCGCTCTCGATTTTCGCCAGCAAATCTGCTGCCGCCAGTTCTCCGCTTGCTACCATAGCAAGGCAGTTGTAATAATCCTCTTTTGTCTTTAATACTTTAGGAAATCCTTTCATGGTCTGCCGCCTTTCTAAAATGTATTTGCAAGATAGGAATTACCCACGTAGGTAGCCCCTAACACTGCCGTTTCTACTGTTCTTTCGTAATGCTGGCTCATGTATGCTGCACCCATGTAACACAATCCCAGTACAGCATCATGCTTATAGTCAATGCCCCAGCCGCTTTCTACTCTCTTAAGTCGCTCGTCCAGCGCTGCTATTGCCTCTTTTGTTTCTTTCGTGCCTGCCTCTGCCTGCTTTTTCACTTCCTGCATGGCTGCTGCCAACTCTTCAATTTGCAGTTGCAGGCTGCCTGCTATGTCCTCGCCCAGCTTGTCCTTGATACTCTCAAACCATGTGTTAAATTCGTTTTCAGCGTCCGACTGGAATAACTTAATTTTTGCCATAAATTCTGTATAGGCGCTTAAAAGTTCCTTGTCCCAGTTGTCAAGCGTGCTTTCAAAACTGCTGTATCTTTCGTTAAACTGGCTCTCATACTGTGCAAATAAGCCCTCTGTCTTGCTTACGTAGCTGTCATATACGCCCGCAATCTCTGTAAGGTACTTTTCCATACTCTGCTTATATGCGCTGAACTCGTCCAGCACGGCTGCGCTGTAGGTGTTGAAAAAGTCCGTAAACTGCTTTGTAAGCACGCTTGCGTCTATCTCTTCCACCGTTCCTGTTACAATGCCGCAGACTGCGCTATTAAACCGCTGGTCTGTGATGTTCTGCGTCTGTATCCTTGTTACGCCCTTGCCTACGTAAATATCTGCAAGCGCAAGCTCCCATATTTCCGTAGTGCGTGTTACTGCCGTTGCTGTCGGCTTTGCAGACGGTGTGCCTTTCAGCACCGCAATATACATATCTCTTTGCGGCAAATCCCAGCGAACTACTACCCTGTCCACCCTGTTAAGCGCTCCCTCTGCCGTATCCAGTGTTACGCTAAGCGTTGCAGGATTTCTAAAGGCGTAGCCGTTTATAAAGGCATAGCCTGCATTTACTCTTATTTCCATGCCGCTGTAAGCTACCACCTGTAGCCCGTCGCTTGGCTTTGGAAAAATGCCGTTTGCAATGAAAGTAGCAAAGTACCACGCCCAATCCTCGGCTTTATATACCCTGTCGTACTCTCCGTCTACTGCCACGGCATTAAACGGTAAGCTGTTTGCCATTTCTGCTACCTCACTTTCCTAATCTGGTCTACCAGTGTCGGCAGGCTGTCGCCAAAAGTCGCCTCTATGGTTTCCTCGCCTTTCTGGTATGTTTCTGCTACTTCTGTAATGCGTGCATCTATCTGTATGCCCCACTTGGTTTCTTTGCAAGTAATACGGTCGCCTAAATCAAAATCAGCCTTAAATTTTAAGTTTGAATTTGTATTTATGGTACTTACAAAATTTATGTTCTTGCCGTAGTTTTCCAGTTCTGCGCTGCCTCTCGTTTTCAGCATTGCAATATAGGTATTCAGCGGTATTGTTACCTCTGTTTCCCCCTGCTGGTACTTTCTGGCAATGTCCGTAGCGTCGCAGAATACCTCTACTAAATCCAGCCCCGTTGCGCCCTCGCCGTCCACTGTGGTTACTGGCTGGCTGCCGTCGTCGTCAGCTGCTCCCTGCACATAAATAAAGTTGCCGCAGTTCTCTATACTGGCTGTATATTCCTGCTCGTTGACATTATCAAAATCTCTTGAAAATATGCAGGGTGTGTTACCCTCGGTATTTGTGGCTGTAAGGTCATTGCCCTTATACAGATAAAAGCCAAACAGTCTCTCTCTTTCGTTAAGCAGAATGTCATAGCCCAGCTTTCCAGCCTGCGCCCTTGCCTTTACTTCCTGCCCCAGTTGTGCGTATACCTCGTTTGCATATTCAACCGCCACGCCGTCTATGGTTTCCTGCGCCAGAAATGTAAGCAATGGAAAACGCCGCTTTGTTCCTGCTGCGCTGCCGCAGTTGTTCTTTACCATAAGGTTTATAAGATACTGGTTTGTACCTGTCGCCACAATCTGCGGATAAATGCAGCGCTTATTAAGCCACCAGCTAAGCATATAGCCTTGTGCCTCTAACTGCTCTAAGCCGTTCTCGTCTTTGGTAATGTGTACGTAGGTTATCTGCGCTGCCCTGCGCCATACGCCGCCGTCAGCGGTCTTTACTTCCTTTTTTCCGTCGTGCTTGGTTATTAAGTTACCCTCTACCAGCAAACGGCTGTTATTGTCCGTAATCGGTGCAAGCAGGCTAAAAGTTCCTACGTCAAAATACTTTGTATGCCATAGCAGGCTTGCCAGCTCGTCTATAGCTCCCAGCGGCTGTACTGTCTTGTCGAATACTCTAAGCTCCATACCGTCACACTCCTAAAAATTCCTTGCTGTAGAATATGGATACTTCCAGAGAATTTACGCCGCTGGCTGCATCATACCTAAACATATTGTCGCCTATGGCAAGCTGCATAAATGTACTGTCTACATCAATGTAGCGGAAATAGTCGGTTTCTACGCCGTCCCTTATCAGCTTAGCGCCCTTGCTGCCGTACTTCGTGTTAATCTCTATCACGTCTCCCGTTTTCATAGTGGCGTTAATCTGTATAAATTCCTCGGTATCCACATTAAGCAGTATCGGGTTTGAAACTGTCCCCAGTGCTGTAAACCTTATCCTCATTCCTGTTGATACGTCGCCCTCGTTGTAGCAGTCCACTATTACGCTTTCCGCTCGGTATCCGTATATCATGCTCTTTGTGCTGTCCTTTTCGATAACGCAAGGGAAATGCCACGCAGCCACCCAGCTTGCTATATCCTCTTTTGTTTCTTCCTCTTCCCGCCAGAACGGGTTAAGGCACTCTATTTGTAAATCAAACTCATAAAGTACCTCTTTCTTTAGTATCTTAGGCTCTCCATACGCCCTGCAATCAATCACACGCTTAAAGCCGCCGTACTCATACACCAGCGTAGCGCTAAGCTCTGGGTTAAATATCTTAAGCATACGGCGGCGCAGTTCCAATGCCTGCGCCTTGTCCCGTGTGTTGATATGTCCCACTACGTCTATGTCCCTCGCCTCGATACGCTGCCCTACGTAGGTGTCGCCGTGCTGTCCCATACTGTTTGTGCTGTAAATGACGCTCGTAACGCCGGAAATGCCCTCTACGTCTTTACTTATATTGCAATGGTATACGCTGTCTACTCCCAGCTCTAACCGCTCGCCCCTTGAATTTATGTAAGTCAGTTTTTCATTTTCCATGTGTTACACCGTCCTTGCTATCATTCTGAACTGTCTGGCTGCCTCTTTCTGCTGTTTTGCATAGTCCGTGGTATTCGCATAAATATACTGATTGACAACTACGCCGCCTGCTGCACTGCCGCCGCCTCTCGGCTTTGGCTTTTTGTCGTCGTTATCATACTTAAATTCATTGCCTACATTTACCTTTGCGTCTACGTCAAACTCCTGCGGTACGCTGTCCTCAATCATTTTCTTAACGCCGCCGATTTCATTAGAAAAGCCAACGCCGATACCCTGCGCCAGATATACGCCGATTTCGTCACGCATCAGCTTAGACGGGCTGGCAATTCCAAATAAATCCTTAAGGAAGTCGGTAACATTGCCTACCCAGCCGCTTATTTTGTCTTTTATCCACCTCGTAGCGCCGCTTATGCCGTTCCAGATGCCCTCTACCATGTTTTTACCGAACCCAGCAAACGTACTGCCAATATTCTTAAATACGTCTGTTATTCCAGTAATTACATTTTTCATGCCCTCTACGGCTTTGTTCTTTACTTCTGTACCCCATGTAGCCACTTTGGTAATTGCACCAGAAATGCTGTTATAAATCTTTTGCGGTATTTCCTTAACAATCGTAACAATGCCCGTTACCATGGCATTCATTACCTCTTTGGCTTTCGTAAGCATATTGTTGCCCCACGTAGCCACTTTGGTAACTGCCCCTACTATGCTGTTCCAGATTTTCTGCGGCAGTTCCTTAACAATCGTAATAACGCCTGTTACCATGGCATTCATTACCTCTTTGGCTTTCGTAAGCATATTGTTACCCCACGTAGCCACTCTGGTTACTGCCCCTACTATGCTGTTCCAGATTTTCTGCGGCAGTTCCTTAACAATCGTAATAACGCCTGTTACCATGGCATTCATTACCTCTTTGGCTTTCGCAAGCATATTGTTACCCCACGTAGCCACTCTGGTTACTGCGCTTACTATACTGTTCCAGATTTTAGCAGGCGTTTCTTTCACAATCGTTACAATGTTCGTAAGCATTGTGTTCATTACTTCTTTGGCTTTGGTCTGCATATTTGCGCCCCACGTAGCCACTCTGGTTACTGCGCTTACTATACTGTTCCAGATTTTCTGCGGCAGCTCCTTAACAATATCTATAACTTTCGTTACAAAATTTGTTATAACTGTGCCGCCTTTTTCCTGCATATTTGCGCCCCACTCTGCTATTTTCTCAATGCCCGCAGCGATTGCCTGCGGTATCAGAGTAGGTAGCTCTTTTATTTTATTTATGATTGTCGTTACCAGCTTGCCTGCCGCCGTCAAAATCTTAGGCAGTCCCGTAATCAGTCCTGTTACAATGGCTGCTATAATCTGCGGTATGGCTGCGATTAAAAGCGGTATTGCATCTATGATGCCGTCAATCAATGCAACTATAATATCGCCCGCACTTTCGATAATAAGCGGTATGCCCTCAACCAGTGCATTTATGATAGCTGTTATGATTTCCGGCAGTGCCTCAATCAGTACGGGCAGCGCTGCTACCAGCCCCTGTGCCAGCCCCGTAATCAGCTGTAATGCTGCTGTAATCAGCAACGGTATATTTTCTATCAGCATGGTTACAATGTTCGTAACCACCGTTACGATTGTTGGCAGCAATGTAGGTAACGCTTGTGCGATACCTTGCGCCAATTCCGTAATAATCTGTACGCCTGCCTCTAAAAGCTGCGGTAATATAGTAAGCAGCGTATCTATGATTGTCGGTATAATCTGCCCGATTATGCTTATCATTTCCGGCAGCATTCCAACCAGCGTATTAAGCAAGTCCTGTACGCCGCTCATTAAAGGCGGTAATAACTCCTGTATAACCTGTGGTATATACGTTGCAAGCTGCTCTACGATTTCTCCCAGTCCGCTTACCAGCCTCGGCACTGTTTCTATTACCCTCGGTGCTATATTCCCTACCACTGTTACAATACTGTCTACCAGATTGCTTGTAAGCTGTGAGAAATTCGCCTCGCTGTCTGCCATTCCAGCTACCCAGTTGTCCCATGCTGAACTCATAGAACTAACCGAACCCTCTATTGTTGTACTTGCCTCTTTTGCCGTTGTCCCTGTTATGCCCATTTCCGTCTGTACGACGTGAATAGCGTCTACAACGTCTGAATATGATGAAATATCATACTTAATGCCGGATAGCTTGCTTGCATCATCAAGCAGTCGCTGCATTTCCTCTTTTGTACCGCCATATCCCAGTTTTAAGTTATCCAGCATGGTATAATTCTGCTTTGCAAAACCGTTATAGGCGTTCTGTATAAGCGATATATCAGTACCCATTTTATTTGCATTGTCTGACATATCCGTAATTGCCACGTTTGCCTTTTCTGCTGCCGCTGCCGTGTCATTATTCATACTGGCAAGCAGCGACGCTGAAAAGCTGGTAACTGTTTCCATGTACTCATTTGCAGACATTCCGGCTGTTTTATATGCGTCGTTTGCATAACCAACAACCGTATCAGACGACGTTTTGAAAAGAGTTTCTACACCGCCTACAAGCTGTTCCTGTGCTGCGTATCCCTCTATCGCTTTTGTGGTAAGCGCTCCTATGGCTGTTGCCGCTCCCGCAACTGCTGCCGCCGTCGCCGCTGCTGCTGCTTTAAGCGCTGTACCCATTCCGCTTAGCACGCTTGTAAATCCAGAAAATTTTCCCTTTGCGTCGTCTGCCTGTTCCCCGCTGTCTTTTATTTCCTTTCCCATTTCGTCAGCGGCTTTTTCTGCTTTTTCCATTTCGTCAGTCGTTTTGCCTAATTCCTGCTCTGTCTTTACAAGCGCTGCTTTCTGGTAATTTAACTGGGTTTCAAGTTTTTTACTTTCTTCGCTATTGTCTCCTGTTGCCTTGCGACATTTTTCTAAAGCCGCCTCGGTTTCTTTTACCTTTTTTGCCTGCTCGTCGTATGTTTTCTGTAGTACCGCCTGCTTTGCTTTCAGCGCATCTACGCTGCTTGCATTGTCCTTATATTCAGCCGTTACAAGTTTCATTTCAGAATTAAGCACTTTAAGGGTGCTGTTAATTTCCTTGCAGGCTGCTTTATACTCTGCCTCTCCGTCAAAACTTAACCTTGTTTTGACGTTCTGCGTCTTATCTGCCATAATTAAAAGCCCCCTAACGCTATGTCTATATCGTCCATGTTTTCTGTAGCTGCTGGTGTTCCCGCCTGTTCCTGTCGGAAAATGTGCGGGTTATATTCCTTGTGATATTTAAACAGTGTCGTTATCTGGTATGGTGTTTTTCTCCACGCCTCATGTTCCCTGTATCTCAAAAGCACTACTGCAATATACAAAAGCCGTGCAGTATCTAATTTTCCTGCACGGCTGCCCTGTTTCCCTCTTCTGTTGTTTCTTCTCCGTCGTTTTCGTTCTCTGTGTCGCTGTTGTCTCCCGCAGTTCCTCTGTAGAACGATTTAAAAATAGCGTTCTGTACTTCCTGCAAATTTCCTGCGTGTATCAGTCTGCCTACCCTCTTCTCTTCAAGCAGCTGGGCGTTTTCGTCCTCTGCTAAAAGTGCCTCGTTAATAAGCAGCGTAAGTAACCACCTTGTATCTTTAAAAAGGTTTGGGTTATCTTTATTGAATACCTCACTTAATTTGTCGTAGCCCCCAAACTTTTCCTGCACTTCGTCTAATGCGTTCAGCGAAAAAAGTAAACCATATTCTTTGCCATTCAGCTCTACGGGAAAAGCCCCGCTCTTTAATGCTCCCATGATATAAAATTAAGGCGCAGCCCATGCTACGCCTCTCTCCTTTCCTGTTTTATACACTTTCCATTGCTGCTGCCTTTTCCGGCACTGCTGTAAACCACGTTTTAGCCGCTGCGCTTTCCTCTGTTCCCACAAAGTCTGCTTTCCACAAGTTATCTTTCTTTCTTGTTGTAAAAGATGCCTCAATGTCCGGCGTGTTAAACTTGATACTCTCGCCCTTTGTTTCGTACTTTTCAGACGGTACTTTAAATTTTGCTTTAAGCAGCCATACGTAACGGTATTTACCACCCGTTTTCTTGGCTCTGAACCCTACAGCAACATACGGCGGCTCGTCCTCTTTTCCCGCCCATACTACGCTGTTCTTATCTACTGCCTGCCCCAGCAGCTCTGCCAGCACTTCCGGCGTAAGGTCTTTAATTCCCAGCTTAAGCGTTCCGCTTGCAAACTCCGTGACGCTCTCGCTTAATGTGTCGTCTGCATACAAGCTGCCGTCTGCTGTCTTTACGGATAAATCGGCGCTCATTGCCTCTGCCATTTTCTTAGGTGTCCCGTAGCTCTCTGCTCCGTCTGCCTCTGTGCATACGGCATAATATAAATCTTTCAGTCCCAGTGTCATTGTTTAATCACTCCTCTTTCAAAATCTCGACTGTGATAGGCACTAACCAGTACCCCGTTTCTGTTTCGTAGCTTTCTGCGTCTATGCTGTTGATATAAACGCCTGCTGCTTTCAATACCTCTTTTGTCTTATCAAGCTGCGCCTCAAAATCGCCCTTATGGAAAAGCGTAACTCTATACATTTCCCTGCGCTCTTTCTCTTCGTCGTCTGCATTTACCGCAGGCGTACCCAGCAGCCGCAGAAACGTATAATATGCGTCTGGCTTATCCCGTCCAGTGTAAACACCTCTCTGGGCTGGCAACCCTGCGCTTTCTAAAATCTCCTGTATACTCATTCGCCTGTTTCACTCTCCCATATACTGCGCTGTGCCTCTACTACCTTTTCGTGCGCCTTTTCGTTTGCCACTGTCATATAAGGGCGTGCAGCGTGGCTACTTGTGCCGTACTCTGCCACAAAGCCGATTGTTGCATAGCGCACCTTGCTTTTATCTCCTTTTCTGTCGTTTCCATGCTTTGCCCGTCCCTGTGGGTATATCTCTACGTATTTCTCCGTATCGTCGCCCTTTACGTCCGTGGCTTTTATGGAATTGATAAAACCGCCCGTTTCATTCAGTCCCATTGCCTGTGCCTCTGCTCTCTGTGCCTCTATCAGCACATCAGCACCAGCTTTAAGCATTTTGGGTACTGCCTCAACTGTAGCCGCCTCTCTCCGGCTGAAAGCGTCTATAATATCTTCCAGCCCGACTGTGTTAAACTCTCCCATGCTTACACCTCGTTTCTGTGGCGTAAATCTGTAAGCGTAAGCTCTATGGTGTCTGTTCCTGTATCGTAGGTCTTAAGTACAAAATAGCGCCGCCCGTTTACTTCTACTACGTCCTCGCCGCCATAATCTGCCTTATGTACCTCGTACTTTGCCTCTACCAGCTTTCCTGTCTGCTGGCTCTTGAAATACTCGCTATACCCCACTGATTTTTTATTACAAAATACAGTACGGGTGCTTTCTTTCGGCTTTGTCGCAAATCCGTTTTTGTTTACCCTGTCTTTTTCGCTTGCCTCGCTTATCAGCGTTATTTCGTCTATCCAGTCCATACCTTACCTCTCTTTTAGGTGTCCGTTTCGGACACATAGCCCAAATAAACGCTACCGCAATAGCAGTTACCCAGATATGCAGCATCTGTTTTATGCTCTAAGGCATCTATGCGCCCGTCCAATGTTTCCATGTTTTCGTAAACTTCTGAAAACGTATTATTTACAGCCTGCATATTGCTGCTTTCTCTGGCTTTCATTTCCTGTACCAATGCCTTTAAGCTGGTAAAGCTAAACCACCTCATGCCAGCACCTCACTTATGCAAACAAGGCTTTTATTTCCTGCTGCGTAATTTCTGTAAGGTCTGCTGCTGTCAGTGCCGTTATTCCTTTTGTAGCTGTAAATTTGCCTGTTTTGTTATCATACGCAAGCCCTGTAATCACATTGCCTGCACCCGTAACTGTTACGCTTAAATCGTCCAGCTGGATAAGTCCCGCTACTGCCTCATTGATTGCTTTTGTTACGTCTGCGGTCTTTGCGTATGTTGTCAGTGCATTTGCAATGGCTGCCGTTACTTCCGTAGTCTTTGCATAACTGCTTAAGTCTACTTTCCAGTCTCCCACCTTTTCCAGTTTACCGTTAATTACCATGTATTCGCTGTAAAGGTTTCCTGCCTCTCCACTGGCATTTTTTACCATGTAAATTTTCTTTTCTGCGTCGTCCGCTACTGTATCAATGTCTCCCGTGCTGTCTACCATTACACGGCTTAAGTGGTCTGTCCCTGCAATCGCTGTGGAAATAGCGGCGGCTACCTCTGTTGCGGTCATTCCGTCTTTAATTCCATAGCCTGCAAGCGTTGTAGCTGCGTCTGCTTTCCCGTTTATAAGGCTTTTCAAATCCTCTGTAAGATTTTCTACAGCTACCTTATCAAGCCCCCCCCCAGCGCCCCTATGTCGCCTTTTTCTGCATAGCGTTCTTTAATTTCCGCTACCAGAAATTTAAGGGTATCGTATGTAACTCTCTTAATTGCCATTGCTCTTATTTCTCCTATCCAAACAAATCCTTAATATCCTGCTCTCCTACTTCGTCGTCCGCAGTATCTGGCGTAACGCCGCCTGTGTATTCACTGGATAGGCTTAAGTGCATTTTAAGACACTCGTAAGATTTCCAGAATTGCTCTGATTTATCAGAGTATCCAAATTCTGCCTTGCAGTATAGCGTAATGGCTCTAATAATCAGTGCGTCTGTTTCTTCCAGTTTCTTTACGCCTACGTCCTGCAAATCCATTTTGCAGGCGGCTATGCAGTCGTTTATTTCTTCCGTGATTTTTTCGCTTGTGCTGCTGATACGCAGCGCCGCCCGCATCTTTTCGGTTAATGTTGTGGCAGTTGCTGCCATAGCCTGCACCCTCTTTCTTACTCTGTTTCTTCCGCTACTCCTGCATTTACCAGAACTGCTGCACGTTCTCTGGTTACTGTGTAAGTATCTCCTGTATCCTTAATCTGGTTCAATTCCTTATCAAGAAAACGGTTCTTTGCTCTCACTTTTACCAGCCCTGCTGTTTTCTTTTCTTCCTCGGCTTTTGCTGCTGCCTTTCTCTCTTCCTCGGCTTTTGCTGCTGCCTCTGCCGCCTTTCTCTCTTCTTCGGCTTTTGCTGCTGCCTCTGCCGCCTTTCTCTCTTCTTCGGCTTTTGCTGCTGCCTCTGCTGCTGCCTCTGCTGCTACTTTTTTATCCTCTTCCGTAAGCTCGCTGTCGTCTGGTATATCTACCTCGACGGCTGCGCAGCGTGCAGCAATTTCTTTCTTTGTTCCTTCTGCATCTACGCCCAGCTGCTTTGCCAGTTCCTGCAAATCCTCTTTCTTATAGCTTTCCAGCTCTTTTGCGTCTAAGTATCCTTTCATGCTCTACCTCGCTTTCTTACACTGCTTTTACGCCCTTTTTAACTAAGATAATACCCGCAGCGTCAGCTACTTTGCCGTCCACTACCATTAAGCACTTATTCTTAATCTTGTTGTTGTCGTGGTCTGTCCACTTCACTACCTGCATTTCCATGTTGGTATTGATAACGTAATCAGAGAAATTCATAAATACTGCGATTACGTCGCCCTCGTTTGCGTCGTCCCAGCTCGGTAAAACGTCGTCCTCTACAGTTTCCACATTCTTACCCATGAAACGGTATGTTTCCTCTCCATTCACGCCGTAGTTTGTGCGTCCGATAGGCTGCCCGTTCTTATCTTCCATACCGTCAATGCCAGTATCAAAAGTGGACTGGTTCATAACAAAGCTGCCGTTTCTGTACGCCTTTTTCATTTTACCTTTTACCTTGTGCCAGCCGTTCCAGCTTGCGTACTCTTCCGGGGTCAGAGTAATTACAGTTGTTACCCTGTTGTCTTTAAGAACACCCAGCGGCTGCCCCTCACCTGTACCGTTGAAAATGGCAATTTCAATAGCCTTTACCATTGCCTCTGTTGCCATAGGTACAAACAAATCAGTAAACATTTTCAGCGTTACTACATTCGCTAAAATGCTCTGGGAAATTTTGCACTCCAAACCGTAATAATTGAATGTTACGGAATTTTTAGCAGATGCTTTCTGGTCGTCGCTGCTCTTTTCCTCTGCAATCCAGTGCGCAGTAGGCTTTAAGTCTGCAATCGGAATGGAAACGCCGCCCTGTACGTTAATCTTGCGCACCTTTGCATAAATGCTGCCGTAGCTTTCCAGTTTCTGAATGATTTCATTCATAATAGTTGTCGGAATTACAGCGCCACTGTCTGCTGTAGTGGTGGTTTCAGCCGCTCTGTACTCTGCCGGAATAGCAACGCCTCTGCATACATAATTCATAAACGCTTTTCTGTATGCCATAGTGTCGTATTTGTCCTCTGTTTCTCCTGCTCCTGTGCCGCCTGCTCCCTTGAAATTTCTAAGCAGCGTGGTATCTGCTCCCGCTCCACCTGTCGGCTCTCCTGCTGCAATTCTTTCAAGCAGCTTTTTACGTTTCTCTGCCGCTGTCAGTAAAGCGGTACGCTCTTCCTGTAAGTCTGTTACCTCTGTTTCCAGTTTTGTAATTTCCTCGTCCGTAAGCTCTGCCGCTCTGGTGTTAAGCTCTTCTTTGATTTCGGCTAATCTTGCCTCAATTTCCTTTAATCTCATAGTCTGTGTTCTCCTTTTTTGTTTTGATTTTTATAAGCTCGCCTTAATCTTTAGTATTGCTGCCCGCCTCTTAAGCAACTCCTGCCGCTCCCGCTCATAACTCCTACTCGCAAAAGCACGGGCGCTTATTTCAGTATCGTTATTTGCCGGAATACTCACGGCTGATACATCATAAACCTTTTTGATTTTCAAAATTGTTCTTGTATGTGTTTCTCTGTCGTAGCTTTCCTCTGCCACTGTAAACGCCCATGACATTTTAGTAATCATTCCTGCGCTTATGTCTTGATATAGCCCACGGGCTAAGTCTGTCCGGCTTAAGTCTACTGCCACGAAAAGCCCCTTTACGTCCGGCTCTAAAATCAGCGTATTATTTGACTGTCTGGCAAATACTCTGCCCTCATGGTCGTACTGCATGATAACGTCGCTCATGTCTGCGCTGTCTAATGCGTGTGCGTCTATTCTTTCGTAAATCTTTGTGCCGTCCTCAAACTCATATAAAAGGTATGGCGCATTAAATGTAGTAGCGTAGCCCTCTACGTAGCACTCCGACTGTAAGCGCTTTTCGCCGGAACTCTGCGCAGCCAGAGGCGCTACCAGCGTTCTATATTCCCGCTCTTTCTTAACTGGCATTATTTACACCCTCTTTCTCTTCCTGTCCGTTCTGCGGCTCTTCTCCCGCTGCTGGTTCTGTCTGCTGCGGTACTTGCTGTATGATAACTGGCTGCTCACTTCCTTTGTGCAGTTCGCTTACCTCTGTATATTCCTTTCGGATATAATACTTTTCCCCGTTCTCAACGTGTGCCATGTTCCATATATCCATTACGCCGTTTCTGTTCAGTAGCGCACGGTCAAAAAGCTGTGTGCTTACGCTTAACTTTGTGGCGTTGCTGGCGTATTGTAGGCGGTTTGCAGAAAAGAAAATAGCATTGCCGCAGGCTCTTTCTCTCTCTGTAAAGCTCATATTTGTCATAACAAGCGATAGCTGTATTGCAAACGGCTCTATTTTCCCCTCGTAGTAAGCATTCCACGTATTTTCATCAAATTTATTTTGCAGAATATCCATATTTGTACCAAAATGCGTGCATACATTTTCCTGTATGTGCTGCATCTGCAATGCGTTTGGCGTATACGGTTTGCTTTCTACCTGTTTCAGCTCACTAAACTTGTTATCATAAATAATCATGCCGCTATCGTTGTCGGCGCTTAAGTTATCCTCTGTAAAGCGTTCCCGCTCTTTCTTTATATCTGCTGGTTTCAGCATATTTGCCACCTTTGCCAGAAAACGGATATTTGCCGAATTTTTTACAGCGTTTATAATTCCCTCATTCTGCGTATGTATCAACTGCATAGTTGGTGCAAGCGTGCTGTTGTCCTCTCCGAAAAGGTCGTCTTTATATTCAAAGTCTGTCATAATGCCTACACGCTCAAACTCAATAGCTCCATAGCTGCCATTTGAAAACAGATACCGTAAATATAATTGTCCCTCGCTCTCTACCACCTCGCAGCGTTCAGCCCGCAGCGGATACCAGCCACATAAGCGCCCGTATTCGTCCTCGATAGGTATAATAAAAGCGGTGTGTTCCACCGCTACATACGTTGCCAGACGCTTTATAAATTTTGTTGTATCCATAAAGTAGTTGGGTTTATGCTGCAATGTCTTTTCCAGCGACTTAAGGGCGCTGCCCTCTATCTCCGGCTTTAGCTTGCTGCAATGTGTGGCAAAATTATTTATAGCCGTTCTGGTCAAATCCATTTCATACACGCCGCCGCTAAAGCTGGTAAACGTCGGGCTGTATCCGTTCAGCATTTTGAAATAATTACCTATGGCTTTTAACTCTTTGCCATGAAAAAGATAGTCTAAAAATTTCATGCCGTTTACACTCCTTTCTATGCGGCATTTTTAAGCAGCTCGCCGCACTCTTCCCAGTATTTCTGCCGCACGGTCATTGCATCTATGACAGATACAAAGCCGTCGATATGCGCCCGCTGCTCGATTTTTATAGGTCTAAATTTTCTTGTTTCCATGTTGTGCTTAAGCGCAACATTTAAGAAATGCGTCTTTAGTAAATTGTTATCGGCAATCTTAAAATCGCCGTCTTTTATGATGCCCTCAAACTCCCGTATAACTGGTGTAAGGTTTTCGCCTTGGTAAACGTCGTCCATGTGAAAACCATAATTTGCCATATCGGTAATAAGGTACTGGGCGCTGTATCTGTCGTAGCCGATTTTCAACGGTCGTATGCCGTAATCTTCCAGCAGCATAGTAAACCAGCCGTAAACGTCGTGGTAATCTACGTAATTCTCGCCGCTTAAGGTTATCAGCCCCTTTTTAACGAATATGTCATACGGCACGCCGTCCGTAGCCTGTAAGTATTCCAGCCTGCCCCGTGGCATAAAGAACTGTGTAAACGCATACAGTGTACCGTCTTTCTGAATAACCACACTGGCTGCCGTTAAGTCCGTTGTCTGGCTTAAGTCGATACCCCCCACTGCGTAGCAGTCCCTAAAGTCCTCTAAGGTCTTTTCTACTCCGGCGTTCTCTACTGTCTGATATTCCAGCCATGCAATAGAGCTGTTCTGCTTGATATTGCAATACTTTGTAAGGAACTCTGCTTTTTTACTTAAGCTGCCCTCTGCTACGGCTATCTCGTCCATAAAGAAACTTTCTTTTACGGATACGCCCATGTTAGGGTTAGCCTTTTTCAGTTCGTCTATGTCGTTCCACTTCTCCACATCATCAATCATGTAAAGGAATGGTAATAGCCTGCGCTCTTTGCTGTTTCCTTTCAAGAAACTTGTGCTACGTTTCATTAGTTCATCATAAATACTGTCGTTGATATATCCGGCAGTGCTTATGCTCAATATCATAGGTTGAGTACGTGCGCCTAAAGCGGATTTCATAACCTCATACTGCTTTAGTCCAGCGTCCCCGCTCCATGCTGCCATTTCATCACATACCACAAGCTGCGGGTTAAATCCGTCTGACTTCTTGGCATTAAAAGCAATCGGTTTTATTACCGTGTTGCTCTCCGCAATATAAATATCGCTGCGCCGTTTCTTTGCCAGCTCCGCTAACTCGTCCTCTGCCTGTACCATTTGATAAAATCCGTCATACACCAGCGCCGCTTGGTCTAATTTCGGCGCTAAGCAGTATATTTCTTGTCCATACTCCGGCTCTAAGTACGCCATATATGCAATAATCGCAGATGCAAATAAACTTTTTCCGTTTTTTCTGCCAATTACAATAAAAATTTCACGGAAAATACGTATTTTTTCTGCGTCCTGTATGCCAAAAATAACAGAAACTATGGCTTTCTGCCATAGCTCCAACTTGATTAAATCATTACGTCCCTTGCTGTGGTGGCAAAAGTTCTCTATGAACCGTATAGCCTTATTCGCAGCCTTTGCATTAAAAAAATACTCCTGCTTTTGCAGCCCGTTTATAATGATTTCGTATATTTTCTTTATCCATTTTCCCGCTATGATTTCGCCGCTTGTAATCTTTGCGCGGTACTCATAGATATAATTTCGATAAGGCGGCAATATTGCTTACTCTTCCCGCAAAGCCGCCAGCCTGCTTGTCTTTCGTTTCGCAGCTGGTACTAATTCCGTAAGCTGCTTAATCACTGCTGCATAGTTCTTACTAAGCGCTATGTAAGTTTCTGCCTCTGGGCTTTTCTTTGTTCCCCACTGGTTCTGCCCGTTCTGGTACTCACTCGTCCAGCCGTCTTTTTCAAGTTTCGCCTGCAAGTCGTCCAGCTCAATGCTCATAAATGCAGCCTTTTCTATCAGCGGCGTTACTAATTTTCTTTTGTTTTCGTCTAAGTCCTTGAAAATTCCCTTAAGTCTGGTCTTTTCGGTCTTTATCCTCTGTTCTTTGGTTTTCTCTTTCTTTGTTGCCATTCCTTTACCCCGCTTTCCATTCCTGCGCCGCACCACACCCCCTACACCACCCGTGCGCACGCCCGTAGGGTAATTTTAGGGTATCCCCCTCGGTATTCGCCCCCTTTAATTATTTTTCTGATATGGGGGGAGTATGCCGCCGTTCTCGTCGAACCGATACCGCTTATGTCTCTCCTGTTTGTGGTGTTCCTTGTTGTGGCAGTCTTGGCACAACGCCTCTAAGTTATCCCAGCACAACGTAACGCTTATGTCGTTTATGTTCTCTCTGTTAAGCCAGCGCTTATGATGCACTATCTTTGCTGGTTGCCCGCAGCGTTCACAAATATAATCTTGTGACATTAAATAAGCGGCTCTGGTTTTTTCCCATGCCGCTGATAAATAAAAACTCTTAGCCCATGCTTTCATACTGTCCCCTCTCTTTCTTCATTCCCCAGCGCCCTAAGTTTCATGCGCTGGGTGGAGGCTAAAGAATGAATAGAAAAAGAGTAGGCAACTGCTGCCGCACATGGCTTAAGCTATCGCCTACTCATTTCATGCTACCATTGTATCTCTTTTGTTTTCCCATGTAAACACCACGTTTTTACCATGATATTACCCGCTGCTGCTCTGTTATCATTTCTCTTACTGGCACGCCTGCTGCTCTTAGCTGCTCGTATATACTCCTTATCTCGTGTCTAAACCATCCTACATACTGCATGGGTACTGGCTGATATTGCCGCCCCATAAATGGGTTATCTGCATACGCTGCCACCTGTGAAAACTCATATAGCAGCAGTGGCTTACTCTGGTCTAATAATAGCCGCAATATATATGCTGTCGTTCTTCCGTGTAGCCGTCCCTCTGGCGGCTGCCATATCCCAGTTATTATATATAACCTCTGCCACTCGTAAAGCTCAAATCCTAACGCCTGCTCTATATGCTTTATCAACCTGTCTGCCGCCTGCTGTTCTCTCGCTGTTTCCCGCTTTCTTTTTATCCATGCTTTTATTTTTTCAAACACTTACTTTACCCTCTCTTCGTCAATCCCCCACAATAATACTGACAGCTCGTTTATGATGCCCGTAACCCAGCGCCTCGGTGTGTTCTTTCCTGTGTCCAGTTCCTCTGCAATTTCCGCATAGTCCATACCCTGCATGAAATACATTTCAAAAGCCTTGTACTCTACGCCTCTGCCTGCTGCCTCTCTGCGACGCTCTATCTCTTCTACTGCCTTGTCTATATGTGCTGTCATTATCAATGTCTTAAAGCGTGTGCGTCTGATACTCTCTAAGTATGTACGCTGCTGCTCGTCCGTCATGCCCTTAAGCTCTAACTGCTGCCCGTCGCTTATGGCGTTCTCGATATGAAAAACCGCATCACGGTAACATTTCATAAGCGTAAAAGTGTTGTGGTATTTCTCTTTCTTCCTCTCCTGCTTTTCCTGTCGTTTCAGTTCCGTTATTGCAGCCTTTGCCTGTTTCTGCATCAGCTCTGTTAATTCGCTTTCATGCAGTTGTACCCAGCTTTCAGCCTCTGGCGGCATTTCTACCCCTGCCGCCGCTGTTGTCTTTGTTTCTTCCTGCTCCATGTTCTGTACCTCGCTTTCTGTTAATTAAACGGCAGCTCTTCGTCTGCTCCCTCTGGGATATTCATAAACCCGTCACTCTCCGGCAGCTGCTGCCCTCTCGCCTCTGCCTCTGCTTTGCTCTCTCCAAAGCCTACGCTATTTGCCACAACCTCTGTGTAATATACCTTACTGCCCGTGCGCTGGCTCTCGTAGCTGCCTGTTTTAATCTTGCCAGTAACCTCTGCCCTACTGCCTTTGCTTAACCATTTCTGCGCCCATTCCGCAGTACGTCCGAAACACTTAATATTTATAAAATCTGTGTCTTTCCCGTCGTCTACCGCAAGCGTAAAGCGGGTAATAGCTGTGCTATTGTCCTGACCGCCATATCTAAGCTCTGGCTCTCTTGTAAGCCGCCCTGTAAGTGATACGTTATTCATTCTCTCTGCCCCTCTCTTCCAGTTTGTCCAGCTTTGAAAATATAGCCAGCAATTCCAGTGCTATAATTCCCAGTAAAATATTAGTCATTTTCTACCGCCTCGCTTTCTTCTCTCAATCCCGCTGCCATATTGCTAAACGCCGCTGCTACGTTCTCGCATAATGTCGCCAGTGCTGGCTTTATACTCTGCACCCAGCTGTTAATAGCTGCCGTCAATGTTTCTGCTGCTGTTGGCAATGTTTTATTTATCTGTCTTGCCATTTTTCTTGCAAGCCTGCGCTGTTTTCGCTTGTCCAGCTCTAACGGCGGGTTTACTCCGTGCTTTTTCTTGTAGTTCTTTTTCCACTGTCTGTATTTCATTCCTTGCGCCCCTTTCTCCACATTTTATACGGCAGTAGCCATACTGGCGCTGTTATTATCAACGCCAGTTTTGCTACACATATCAGCATATATACCGCTATGTCTACTGCTGCCTGTCCAAATTCTTCCACTGCATTTACTATGCCGTCCATATACTCAAACATTTACTACCCCGTTTTCCTGCTTAATCTCAATATTTCTGCCGCCTCGCTGCTTTATAATTGCCTCTACGTGCAAGTATGCAGGCAGCATAACCACGCTGCCTGTTCGTAACTGATATTCTACGCTTTTCCTCATCTTCTCGTATTGCTCTGCCTTGCAAAATGCCGTACAACCCAGAATAATTGTAAATACCTGTGCTTTCTTCTTTTTCCGCTGCCGTCTATTCATGCTCTACCCCGCTTTCTGTGTCCGTTTCGGACACCTTACCCGTATAGTCTGTTACTCTGATACCCAGAATACAGTAGCCATCTGTAAGCCCTGTATAATCTTCCAGCATATAAATAATATCTGCATCAATCGTGCGCCCTGTATGCTTACCGTCCTTAAATTCCAGCATTTTAAGGCTGTCGCCCTGTTTATAGCCTCTGTCATTCTTCCGCAGCTCAAAGCCTTTTTTTCCACTTACTACGTCCTCGTAATAAGATGCCGCTATTTTTATCTCGTGCTGCTTATGCTCTGTGTTTCCCTCGCTTGGCAGATGCTCCATTTTTTCTGCGTCTGCCCGCTCCTGCAATTTCTTCTTTGTCTGGCGGTCTATAGCGTCCTGCTCTTCGCTGTACCGCTGTTCGTCCGTCTTTTCAGCCTCTGCCTTGTTTATGTACTGGTCGCATTTCTGGCACGTTCCCGTTTTTACGTTGCAGTCCTTGTATTTCTGGCAGGAATAGCACAAAGACGTTATGCTTTCTGGGTGCGGTGTCTCGTAATCGTCGCCCGCCTTTTTCTCGGCTACTTTTTCCGCTATCTCTTTTGCCCTTACGTTCTCGCCTGCTGCCGCTTTCTCTGCTATTTCTCTCTGCTCGTCCTCTCCCAGTTTTGCTGCCTCATACGCTGCTGTAATTCCTAATTTTCCCTCTTTCAGCTGCTCTTTAATCTCTGGCGTAGCATTGTTGTTGATTGCGTCCATTCTGGCTACGTTTGTGCTGCTTTCGTTTATCATAGCCGCCACTAAATCACGCATTTTGCCTTGTATCTCTAAGCCGTCCTCTTCCTTGGCTCTGATAAGTGCAGCTTTTGTGCGCTCTACTAATCTGGTTTTTTCATAGGCTGTAAGTTCCTGCGTATATCCGTTGCCCGCCAATAAGCGCAGCTCATACATTGCCTCGCTCATATCCATAAAGCGGTAAAGCACTTTCTCATACTCCTTATGCCCCCGCTCTAAGTTCAAAATATTTGCCGCATTACGTCTGTGTCCGTCGATTATACGGTATTCCCCATTTACTCTCGCCAATACTGTAGGCTGTTCCTGTCCTACGTGTAAAAAGCTGTCTGCCAGCTCTTCTATGTTCTCTAATTTCTGGTGTGTATTCTCCTGCGCTGCCTTTACCTCATAAGGGCTTAAATAAATCTCTTTGTATCCCTCTGTCTGTGCCTGTTGCCCTGCCGCTTTCGTCTTTGCGTTCAGAATGTCGTTAATGCCAAACTTTGCCATATTCTCTACCTCGCTTTCTTCTCTGTTCCCGTTCCCAGTCTTAAGCAGCCGCCGTTTTTATATGCCATGCACTTACTGCCGCTGCATCTTACAAACAAATTACGCACATTCCTTGCACCGTTCCTGTAATCTACCTGCATACTGCTTTTGAACGGGCAAAACCGTTTTTCTTTATCCATGCCCGCTACCTCTCTTTCCCTGTATACGCTGTTACAAATTTCTTGTATCCCTGCGCCGCTCCGCAGCATGGGCTATACTCATAAATCGGCTTACGCATGAAAGTATTTTCTGCTACTTTCTTGGAATACCGAATAATACCCAAAATATTAAAATCTGTCTTTTGTTCCAGCCACTCTACGCCTGCTGCCTCGCCGTCTGTGTTCTGGTATGACGTAATCAGCACGCCTGCCAGCTTTAATGCTGGGTTAAATGCCTTTGCGTCCTCTATCTGCTCTGTCACAATGTCCAGCCCCTCTAAAGCGTCCTCGTCCACCTTTACGGGTACTATTACCTCGTCCGTGATTGCCAGCGCATTTACAACATTAAGTCCAATATCCGGCGGGTTATCAATGATGCAGTAATCATACTTGCCGTATATGGTGCAATCTCCGTAATACTGCATCTTTGCATATACCAGTGCTTTATATCTCTCTATCTGGTTTTCGCTGTCCTCTTTGGTTAAATTCCATGTAGCCCCAAATAATGACATATTCGCCGTTACAATGTCGATACCCTCATACTCTGTATGCTGTATCAGCTCGTCTGCGTTTTCCCAGTCCCCAGCCAGTAGCCTTGTAACTGGTGCTATGTTCTCTGCATCATATCTGCTGTACGCCTTGCTTAAGTTTCCCTGCTTATCGTTGTCAATCAGCAGCACCTTATAACCTCGCCTGTAAAGCTCATACGCCATGTTTGCCGCTGTAAAGGTCTTGGCTACGCCGCCCTTTAAATTCAAAATGCTTATTGTTTTCATTCTTTGCCTCTCTTTCCTGCATCGCCCCTAACGCATGGTTACTGTTTCTTGTTCTTTTGTAAGCTCGTCTGAATGTAATAAATACTGCTCTATCAGCTGCGCTGCTGGCTGCCAGCCGTAGCAGACGGCGGTATAATAGCCCTGCTGCCGCAGATACTCTAACCACTCTTTCTGTTTCTTGGTCGTCGTGTTCTCGCCTGCCTTAAGCTCTATGTAAAGCCCATGATACCCAGCCCTTGCGGCTGGTAGCATAATGTCTGGCACGCCAGCCTTTACGCCCTGCCTCTTAAGCACCGCTGCTGTTGCTTTATCACGTTTGCCGCCGTTTGGCACATGATACATATATTGCAGTTCCGGCATAATCTCTGTTCTGTATGCAGCCCAGCTAAATAATGCCTCTTGATGCCCGCTTTCGTCGTCCAGTCTAAAGTTTCTCATTTTCTCGCCTCGCTCTCTGCTTAAATTCTACATACTGGCAAATTCTAAAAAGTAGCCCGTCCTTATGCGGCTTGCTGTTCTCTATCGCCAAAAGCGTTATTGTTTCCTCGCTTTGTAGTCCTGCATTTCCCAGTACGTCCCAGCGGCATATATCGTAGTATCTGCACCGCAGGCAGCAGCGCTTACAGTCCTTGCCTTTCTGGAATAACCAGTATTTAATTTTTTCTATCATGTTTTCTGCCCTTTCTGCTGCCGCTGTCTTTCCAGCTCTCTTGCTGTTCAAAAATAGCCGCCGCAATTCTAAACGCCAGATATGCTGCCACAATCAGCGCCAGCAGTCCGGCTATTATCAACACTGCTGCAATGGCAATGCCCTTGATTATCTGCATTTCAGCCCCCCCTATCTGTTATTTTTACTAAGGTGTATCTTAAATACCCATAGCCGTAATACTCTGGGCTGTGTACCCCCATGCTTACGCTGTTCTTGTCCACGTAATAGCCCTTTATTGCCTTTGGCTCTTTCTTGAAATACTCACGGTCTGAAATTATGTGATACTCTGGCTCTGGTCTTACTAAATTCTTGCTGCAATTCCAGCGCTTACCCTGTAATGCTCCGTCAGTACCCTTTTTGTGCGTTCCTGTGTACTTGATTAAATAGCTTGCCAGTTCTGCATAGTTGCCGCTGTCGTCCAGAGGGAATACCTTTACTCTGTTATGCCCCTCGTATGCCTTATACCAGCAGCGCTGTAAAATCTCTGTGTCAATTTTATTTACTACAAGGTGGTGATGCCTCGCACCTTTCTTGCCTATCTCCATAACGTGTATGTATTTGAACTCTAACCCTGCTTTTCTGTACTCCTTTCTGCACTCCCTCAAAAATACGTCTATGTCCTGCCGCATCTGCTCCGGCGTTCTGTCCGACTCTCCTTTCCTGCGGATATAGTCAAGCACTAAATGGTAGTCCCCATAGCCATAGTTTGCATTTATGAGTATCCTTAACTTTCTCTCTGCCTGTCTGGTGTTTACTTTCTCCTGCTCTTCTTTTGTTGGCTTTACCTTATCCCCTCTGCTGATACCTTTCTTTTTGTATCTGCTGGTAAAGTACCTCTCTATCTCTATCGTATTTCCCGCTTTTGTTACCCTCTCTACGTACGGCATATATCTACCTCTCTGTCGGTTCGTTAATACTTTTATCAAGTGTTAAAACGGGCTGCCTGCCCGTTAAATTTCTTGACTTTGCGCCATACATAGCTTATAATTTTTATAGTATTTCAAAGCTGTATAGCTTAGCGCCTATGGTGTTTCCCCACCGTAGGCGCTTTTATTTTTCATGTTTCCTGCCACTCTCTTATGCGGCTTAAGGCATACTCATAAGCCCGTTTATATGCAGCTGTGCAAGCGCTGGCGGTACAGCAGTTCTCATGCCCCATAAGGCTACATAATCTACGCTCGTAACAATGCTTGCACTTATGCAGCTTTGCGTAGTCGCTCGCTACCCGCTCCTGTCGCTTTTCCTCATATTCCAGATGCCGTTTAATCTGGTTTGCATCTATAACCGCAATTCCCAGCATATTTGCTGTATGTATTTCTCTGTCCATTCCCTCTGTTATGCCGTATTTCACACCAGCAATAACAAAATCGCAGCCTTTCAGCAGTGCAAGCCCCGCAGCCATGCCCCTTGCCCGCTCTTCCGGCTTTTTATCGTCCATGCACTGCGTCATATATAAATGTGGCGTAATGGGTGCTAAGCCCGCCTCTAACGCCTGCCGTGTCAGCTGCTGCGCATAATCTATGTTTCTGTCCAGCTCTGCGCCGTCTTTCGCCCTGTATGGGCTGCATATATAAACCTTTCTCATGCCTTTTTACCCGCTTTCTGTTGTGCCTCTGCCCGTGCCTGTTCATTTCCTGCCAGATATGCTGCTAAGCACATCAGCTCGTCTGCTCCCTTTTGGTCTATAAAATTACAATCAACGCAGCATTTACAATACCCCGTAATCTGTAAATATCTGTCGTATACTTCCTGTGGTGTCTGGCACTGCTTTAAGCTGTCCACCATGCCTGCAAGCTGCTGTATTGCCTTTATGCCTGCCTCGCCGCCCTTTCCGTGTATCCCTACTGTAATCTGCCGCATTTTTGTTGCGCCGTCTGCTCCTAAAATTGTTTTACTCTTCATTCTGTGCCTCGCTTTCTTCCTTAAACCCAGCCAAAAGCATAGTCATTGCATCTATCGCTGTATCAAAATGTTTTCCCAGCTCTGCTGCATCAATAAGCCCCTGCTTTGTGTTTCTTCCGTTCCCTTTTATTGCTTGCGTTTGCAAAATAGGTTTTAACTGGCTAAGCCCAGCTATGCTGTTCTCTAACTCTTCCTCACTCACGCAGATTTTTACATATCCCTTGCCGATATGTTCAACACTCATTTTCTTTCTCTTCCTTTCTTCTAATCAGCCGTACCGATACCTCATAAGCTGTGCGCTGTTCTCTTTCTCCTGTGGCTGCATCAAGCACCTTTTCATACTGGCGGCTCTGATACCGTCCCAGCAGCTCTACAGTGTCGCCCTGCTGCCACTGCGCCGCCTTGTCTGCCTGTTCCTGCCAGCAGATGCACGGTAAAAAGCAGCTGCCGCCTGTAAGCTCATTTCTTACCTTTACCGTAATATCAGTAATGCGCTTGCCTCTCGGTGTTTCTCTGTATGTTGGCTTATTCGCTATAACGCCTCTTACTGCTGCCTCGTCCTGCTCTACTGCCTTTTCCGATACCGTCACAAAATCTGCCAGAATATATACCAGCAGTCTACCGCTCTGGAAGTCCTTAAGCGTCTGCACCTTGCCTGTCAGTAAAAGCCTGCTGCCCTCTACAAATTCCTGCATAACGTCAAATTCTATGCCGTTGCAAGCCCTGTATGGTACGTCCTCTGCAAATACTACCGTTACCTCGTCCGGCACGCCGCTTGGTCTTACCGTTTCCAGCTTTGCCATATAACCACAAAACGGCAGCCCGCATAGCTGCTTAATTTCCTTAATCTGTGTAAGCGTTCCTACCAGTCCCGCTGCATTTCCCTTGATACCGCCACCTGTAAGCTCGTCCATGATTGCAGTATCTAAATCCCGTAAAAAATCTGGCTTTTTCTTTGTCATACTTCCTGCCCTTTCCTTTCTTATATGTAAATGGTGTAGTAAAGCGACATCTGCAAATCACTAAACTTATACTGTGCTGTCTGGTCTGGCTCTAATGGTTTCAAAAGCCCCAGCTCTTTCCAGCGTCTGTGCGTTATCTCCGGCACTGCTCTAAACTTCTTTACCTCATGCCCGCTGTATTTTCGGTATTCCTCGCTTATCTCATGGTCTGCAAACGGTTTGAACGCTGCCAGATACCCTACGTAAACCTCTGCTTTGCCCTCGATAATGCGCAGGCGGTCTGAACTCTCCAGCGTGCCTATAAATTCCTTTACTGTCACTGTCTGCCTCTCCTACTTCTCTGGCATTTCGTACAGCCTCGGTATTACTGCTGCAAACGGCTGTACGTCCATGCCGCCCCTTATTACAGCTGCACCGCCAGCCGTAAACAGATAGCTTACGCACGCTTTCTGTATCTCGTCCAGCACCTCTAAGCAGCGCTCTTTTGTGGCATACTCTCCAATTTCTTCTAAACACCCGTCACTTATGCAAATTACGTGGCGCTTTTTGTCTGCCTCTGCGCCGCCTCTCTTTTTCTTTATGTCCTCGTACTCTCCATACTCTACGCAGGCGTAATTACCGCCCAGTCTATACAGCTTTTCTTTATTCTGACTGCGTATATATACCTCGCTCATTGCCTTTATCTCCTTGCCTCTAAGTTTTCCATTTCAGAAATGCAGTTTGACGGTATCAGCTCATAAGCTGCCGCCTCTATTTCTGTAAGCGCCTCTTTGTACTCAATGTATCCCCACGCCTGCCGTGCTATCTCTGGTACGTTCTGCCGTTCCTCAAAATTTTCTATATGTAAAATCTCGTTTCCCTGCGGCTTTGGAAATGTTCCCAGTGATAACGGGCGTAAAGGGCTGTAATATCTGTGGTTCATTCTCTCGCCCCGCTTTCCTCTTTATGTTCTTGGTAGCCCTCTAAGTAGCCTATTGCCTCTACGTCAATGTCCTTGCCGTCCTTACCGTCGTTATTTATCCGAATTTTGCCGTAGTAGGCATAAATACAACAGCCGTCATAGTCATATACTCTTATGCTGCCCTCTGTGGCTGCCTCTGGTGTTTCAATAACCAGCGGCTCTGCCTGCTGCATCTGTGCTGCTACCTGTTCGTCTGTTACTGGCTCGCTGTTCTTTCCTCTGTACCAGATAGCCAGCATAAACAAAATAATTGCCAGCACGCCTGCCGCTATAACGGCTGCGCACTGCATCAGTTTCTTAACTATCTGTCGTTTCTGTTTTCTCATAGTTTCAGCCTTTCTTTTTCCTCTTCCCAGTCAAAACTTGTGCAGGCTATGCAACGCTTGCAGCGTTCTATAGGCTCGTCGTCCCCGTCGCATGAAAATCCCAGACAAGCGCCGCCGTCCATTCCTGCTACGCCGCATTTTTTCTGCAAACTGCATTTTTTAATACGCTGCTTTATTCGGCACTCTTTACATATAACCCTTTGTCCAACTGTGCAGCCTTGCAGCCTTGCATAATACTTAGCCCATTCTCTGCTTACTCCTGTATCCTCTCTTTCCCAGCCTGTTACCCACTTGCCGCATACGTCGCAATGTACCTGCGTTGTTACTGTCCTTGTTATTCCCATGTCTGCCCCTTTTTGCCTCAAAATAGTAGTTATCTACTATCAGCATTTTTTTACTGAAAAGACACATAAGCCCCAGCGGTACGGTAATAACCGCTATTGTTATGTCGCCCTCTGTCGCCCATACTGCCAGCACGGTAACTGCCAGCATTGCAAGCCCGTAGGCTTTCTGCTTAATGAAATACCAACGGCTGGCTTTCTTTGCCTGCTCCCGCTGCCGCTCTGCTCTTTTTTTCTTACGCATATCTGCTATGGCATCTGCATAGCCTCTCTGGTATGCGTCATCTACTATCAATGCCTCTGCTGCCATTCTCTGCCTCTCTTCCTTTCGGCGGCGCTCTCTGTCTTTCCATGTGTGCCGCTCTCCTGTTCTGGCGTTTGGTTTTACCGTGCGGGCTGCTTTTCGCATTAAAAAGCAACTGAAAACCTGTTGACCGTCCACATACTTTCTGGCTGGTATGACCGCCGCTATTTTTCCACGGTATACAGATTGCAGCTATTAGCCTGCTGCCCTCTGCCGCAGGCTCGCCATGCCTGCTACACAATGTGCCGTGTGGGACTTGAACCCACGACTTGCCGCTTATGAGGCGGCTGCTCTAACCACTGAACTAACGGCACTCATGGTACGGTTTTATCAACCGCACGCCTTTTCTAATAAAATGTTAAATACCTTGTCTTTTAAGGTCTGCATTTCTCCCCTAATTTTGCTTATTTCCTTGTCTTTTTCCTTTAGCTCCCTCTCTAATTCTGCTATCTTCTTTTCGTATTTCTCCTTTTCCTGCATTTCTATTACCTCGTTTGCATTTATTGTTTTTTTCTCTTCCGTATTTACCATTCTTCTGTATGATTGCTGTGGGCGTTCATGGTCTTTTAATTTGACTGGCTCTATATTTTCCTCTATTGCTTTCTTAAGATATTTGAAAATGTGTGCTATTACGTCCACCGTCCAGCCATTTCCAATAGCTTTATATCTTTGTGTATTACTTACCCCCTCTGTGTAATTGTCTGGCAGTGTCTGCAAACGCTCACACTCTAAAGGTGTTAGTATGTAATACTCTGTATCTGAATACTTTATATTTGTCGCACCCGAATTGCTTATATTCTGTGCAGTTGTTAAAGCTCTACTTTTTTGGTCTAATGTTTTAACTTGCGACCATGCTTTTTTATGTGCTAATGTTCCCTCTTCCTTTGCCATCATCCGCTTATAGCACTCGTACTCTTTTTTCTCTTCTCTTGGCTGTACTATATCTCTAAGAAAAATCCCCTTATCTTCTGGCTGCTTAATGTCTGGTATGTTTGTCCAGTACAGTCTTTTTCTTTCCTGTGCCGTTAATAGATTGGAATTTATATAAATAGGCTCTACACCCATAATGCCTGTAATTATGTCTTGGTTTTCTTTTGTCATGGTTGCGTTATTTTCCAATAAAAACCATTTTGCCTCTGTTTCGTACAAAGCCCTTACATAATCAAAAAACAGTCTACTTTCTTCTCCCTCTAACCCTTTTCTATTTCCGCAACTGCAAAGGTTCTGGCATGGGCTGCCACCAATTAAAATATCTATTTTTCCTTTGTACTTTGTAAAATCTTCCTTTGTTACGTCCCCCCCTCGTACGATTTCTGGATAATTCTTTTTACTAATTTCTATTGCATTATGTTCTATTTCGTAAGCTATGTATTTATCTACCTCTATTCCTGCTCTTTCAAGTGCTACCATTCCACAGCTTATCCCATCAAACAAACTCAAAACTGTTATACCCATGTTTTACTCCTTTCCTTATAATGCCTGCTGCCCCGCTGCCGCCGTGTAGGTTTTAAGTGTGGCGTTGCAGCGTTTGAACTCCCTATAAATTGTGTCCCTATGTGTTCCCAGCACCTCTGCAATATCGCTTACACTGCTGCCCTGCTTACTCATAGCCTCTATGGTCTGCCTGTCCTCGTAATGCAGACGCTTATACTTTCGTTTCGCCATGTTCTATGCTCCTTTCCGTCCTCATTCGCTTTTATGGTAAAAAAATAAGCGTGTCAGAGTTTTTACGCTCTGCACGCTCTTCTTTTCTGCTGTTTCCTATAAAAAAAGAAAATCGGCAGAGGCTTTATAACCTCTTGTCGATTTTCATTCTAAAACTTATCATTTCGATTATATTTTTATATTTTATTTGTCTTTTCCCTGTTTTCCGTGTGTGGCGGATCAATATTCTCCATTAAACGCATTCACTGTATACACAGAAAACTCTCCTCAACAGAATAACATCTGTCCGGAGAGTTTTTCATAGTAATAGTAATATAAGAGATTATAATGCTTTTTTGATGGCTGCCATCAGTTCGTCATAGGTCTCATAGGCTGGAAGCTCCGGATGATCTTTTTTGATCTGTTCGGTACTCTTGAACAGGAAGCCTGCCTTGCTGGCCTGAATCATACCCAGATCATTGTGGCTGTCTCCACTGGCGATGGTCTGGAAGCCGATGGACTGCAGCGCCTTCACCGTAGTATACTTGGAATTCTCCACACGCATCTTAAATCCGGTGATCTCACCATTATCCGCTACTTCCAGAGAATTACAGAAAATTGTGGGATATCCTAGTTTCTTCATCAGAGGACCGGCAAACTGTGAAAAGGTGTCACTGATAATGATGACCTGGGTAATGGAACGCAGCTCATCCAGAAACTCCTTCGCCCCGGGGATGGGGTCGATCTTTGCGATAGTCTCCTGAATCTCCTTCAGTCCCAGACCGTGTTCCTTCAGAATACCAAGTCTCCATTTCATTAATTTATCGTAATCCGGCTCGTCTCTGGTGGTTCTCTTCAGTTCCGGGATTCCGCTGGCCTCCGCAAAAGCGATCCAGATCTCGGGTACCAGTACTCCTTCCAGATCCAGGCATACAATATTCATATCCATCCTTATGTCCTCCCTGTAAATTCAAATGTGTTTGTAGCAAGTATAACCTATTTGAAACAGTTATGCAACCATTTGCTTTATTGTTGTAACGTTATAACGTGTGCTTGGTACATTTTTGTCGTGTATTCTTGTGACATATTACATGACATCTATTTATTTTTCCATTGGTATCATCTTTTTGTTGCATCACTTTTTGCGTACTATATTTATGTACTGCTTTTGCACATTGCTTTTTATGTATTAAGTTATCTTTCTGATTATTTATCTTGCTTACCTTTCTTGGATACTTTATATTTCATGCGGCATTTTCTAAATTTTTTCATTTTTTTGTGTTATTTTCCTTTCATTTTTGTGACATTTTCACTGTTTACTTTGTTCTATATGTGCTATAATAACCGTAGTGCAAAAAGAACTTCTACAAGCTCTCATCTACACGAAACAAACGTAGAGATCGAGGAGGTCATCATTATGTTGACATTAAAAGCTGAAAAAAGAAATCCTGACGAAAAAGCAAAGAAATTAAGAAGAGACGGTTTTATCACCGGTGTTTTGTACGGAAAAGAAATGAAAGAGAATGTTTCCCTGAAATTCACAGAGAAGGATGCATCCGCTTTTATCAAGAATGCAAAAGAAGGCACCCAGGCTTATCTGGAACTGGATGGTAAGAATGTAGATGTTCTGGTAAAAAATATTGATTTTGATCCTCTGACCAAGAAATATATGGCTCTGGACTTTCAGGCTCTGGTAGCCGGCGAAATCGTATCCGCTACTGTTCCCATTGTCTATGTGAACGAAGACAAGGTACAGGGTATCTTCGAAGCAGAATTGTCCGAGGTGCATTACAAAGCAGATCCCGCACATCTGCTGGAGCCCGTTGAAATTGATCTGGCCACTCTGCCCCAGACTACGAAGACCATGTATGTCAAGGATCTGAAGCTGGAAGAAAAAGGTGTGCATGTCACTACCTCCGGAGAACAGCAGCTGTTCCATATCGGAGAGTATGGACAGGAAGAGACGGACGAGACCGAGGAGACAGAGGAAACCAAATAAAACGCCATGCTTCATTCATACATGTGCCGCATAAAAATCAAAACAGGAACTGTTCCCTGTGAGTAAACTCCCGGGAACAGTTCCTGTTTCATTTTTGCATGGCTCGTAACTATGCCAGGTATTTCTTCAATAAATCCACCTTGTCCAGCTTCTCCCAGGGCAGGTCCACATCGGTACGTCCAAAGTGGCCATAGGAAGCGGTCTGCTTGTAGATAGGTCTGCGCAGATCCAGCATCTTGATGATGCCTGCGGGTCTTAAGTCGAAGTTCTCACGAATGATCTCCACCAGCTTATCATCATGCAGTTTGCCCGTACCGAAGGTATCTACCATGATGGAAGTAGGATGTGCCACACCGATAGCGTAAGACAGCTGGATCTCACACTTTTCAGCCAGTCCTGCCGCTACGATATTCTTGGCAACGTAACGTGCTGCGTATGCCGCACTTCTGTCCACCTTGGTGCAGTCCTTGCCGGAGAATGCTCCGCCGCCGTGACGTGCATATCCACCGTAGGTGTCTACGATGATCTTACGGCCGGTCAGTCCGCTGTCGCCGTTAGGTCCGCCGATTACGAAACGTCCGGTAGGATTGATGAAGAACTTGGTGTCTGCATCGATCATGTCTGCGGGCAAAACAGGATCGAATACATACTTCTTGATGTCCTCATGGATCTGCTCCTGAGATACATGTTCGTCATGCTGGGTAGACAGAACGACTGCCTCCAGACGAAAAGGCTTGCCATTCTCATCATACTCTACGGATACCTGACTCTTTCCGTCGGGTCTTAAATAGGAAAGTGTACCATCCTTACGAACCTTGGTCAGCTGTCTGGTCAGCTTGTGTGCCAGAGAGATGGGATACGGCATATATTCCGGGGTCTCATCCGTAGCATAGCCGAACATCATACCCTGATCTCCGGCACCGATGGCATCCAGCTGTTCATCGGTCATGTGGCTTTCTTTTGCTTCCAGGGCCTTGTCTACGCCCATGGCGATATCAGTGGACTGCTTGTCCAGAGATACCATAACGGCACAGGTGTTGCCGTCGAATCCCTTTTCGGAAGAATCATAGCCGATCTCGGTCACGGTCTTACGAACAATAGCGGGAATATCAATATTTGCCTTGGTGGTGATCTCACCCATTACCAGTACGAAACCGGTATTGGTGCAGGTCTCACATGCTACACGGCTGAACGGATCCTGCTCCATCAGCGCATCCAGTACCGCATCAGATACGGCATCACAGATTTTGTCGGGATGTCCTTCGGTTACGGACTCCGATGTAAATAAACGTTTTTCCATTTGTCCTCCATTCTGCTTCCTTGCGGGAAGAGGGTCTAGTGTATGAGTTGCTAAAGTCCTGTCATTCAGAGCCTCATTCGTAAAATCAAATTTTCAATGCCGACAGCTCTGAATGATGCAAAAAAGTCCGCTTTCATAAGCGGACTGATTTATTGTGCGATCAAATCCTCTTATTGTTCGACAGTTATTCGCTCAGGTGGGCACCTTCCGCATTCTGCGGGGTTGCCGTGGCTTCATCGATCCTATGTATCTCCACCACTCTGAATAAGGGAAAGTCTATATGAACTTTTCTACGCTAATTAACTTACTATGAGTTACCTGTTTTGTCAACAGACATTTTTTTCAAAATGTCATTCTGTTGTGGTTTATGAGAAATCCACTCATTAACCGATCTTCAGCTTGAACTTCTGCAGGTCCCGCTCCGTCTCGATCAACTCGATCTGGGCTCCCAGTCCCTGTAATTTCAGGTGGAAATCCTCATAACCTCTCTCAATATAGCGGATATCATCCACAGTAGAGAATCCTTCTGCAGACATGGCAGCCAGTACCAGTGCTGCTCCCGCCCGCAGATCCGGTGCGGAAATATTGGCTCCGGTATATCTGGATACACCGTCGATGATAGCGGTGTTGCCTTCTACTTTGATGCTGGCGCCCATACGGGTCAGCTCATCCACATATTTGAAACGGTTCTCGAAAATACTCTCCGTCACGATGCTGGTTCCTTTGGAAAGTCCCAGCGCCACTGTGATCTGGGGCTGCATATCCGTAGGAAATCCGGGATAAGGCAGGGTCTTCACCTGGGTATGCTTCAGAGGCTTGGACGCTACCACACGGATACAGTCATCCGCCTCCTCTACTTCACAGCCAATCTCCAGAAGTTTTGCCGTAATAGATTCCAGGTGCTTCGGAATCACATTTTTCACCGTCACATCGCCCTTGGTCACTGCCGCTGCGAACATAAACGTACCGGCTTCGATCTGATCGGGAATCACGGCATACTCTGTGCCATGCAGACGGGAAACACCCTTGATACGGATCACATCCGTACCGGCACCCTTGATATTGGCTCCCATGCTGTTCAGGAAGTTCGCCAGATCCACCACATGAGGCTCCTTGGCAGAGTTCTCGATAATCGTGGTGCCTTCCGCCATTACCGCAGCCATCATGATATTGATGGTAGCGCCGACACTGACCACATCCATATAAATATGGCTGCCGCGCAGATGCTCCGCCTGTGTCTTGATCAGGCCATGCTCGATCTTCACGTCCGCGCCCAGAGCACGGAAGCCTTTAATATGCTGGTCGATGGCACGGCAGCCGATATCACATCCACCGGGAAGTGCCACTTCCGCATGCTTGTATTTACCTAACAAAGCACCGATCAGATAGTAGGACGCTCTGATCTTCTTGATATTTTCATCTTCTACTACAAGTTCACTGATGTTGGATGCATTGAGAGTCACTTTGTGACGGTCGGTTCTCTTTACAATCACGCCGATGTTCTCCATGGCGCTCAAAAGGACATTCGTATCTCTTACATCCGGCATATTTTCTATATAAACAGTCTCATCCGTCATCACGGAAGCAGCAAGAATAGGAAGTGCCGCATTCTTGGCACCTCCTATTTCAACTTCACCGACTAATGGATTACCGCCTTTAATTGCGTATTGTTCCATTGTTTCTTACCTCTGTCATTCTCAGATCAGAAAAACCTTCTTATGCACTTATACCACATTTTCGCACATTTGTAAATACAACGCCCTAATTCAGGTACTTCAACGGGTTCACCTGGCTGCCATTAATGAGGATCTCAAAGTGAAGATGAGGTCCCGTACTTACGCCGGTATTACCGCTCAGTGCAATACGTTCTCCCTGTTTTACCGTCTGGCCGACCTTGACGAGCACCTTGCTCAGATGTCCGTATCGGGTCTGTCTGCCGTCTTCATGGTTGATATAGACACAATAACCGTATCCACTTCCCCATCCGGCTCTGGCCACTGTACCGCCGCAGGATGCAAATACCGCAGTTCCGGTAGGAACCGACCAGTCCACACCCTTATGGTAGCTGCTGGCACCCTTGGTAGGTGACTTTCTGCGTCCGAAATTGGAACTCAGACGTCCACCGGAAATAGGCTTGATATAGGTCGGAGGAATCTTGGTGCCTCGTTCCACAATCTTGGGAACTGCCTCCATGACCACTTCTTCCTTCAGAATATCCCTGGTGACCTCTCTGTCATTCAGATAAGATACATCCGCCACTACCCGACGGAAACCGGCGGAGGGCTGCTGCAAAATCTTGGTCTGGGTCGTATACCAGGAATCGTTGTCCACATAAATTACATCTGCATCATAGATTTCTTCATAATAATTCTGCTCCATGCGCTCCACGGACAGCTCCGGCTGCGGCACGGTAATGATCAGCTTGTCCCCTACGCGGATCGTAGAATTTTCATCGGTCAGTGTCTCGCTGTTCATGGCGATGATCTGATCCATCGGAATATTTACTTTAATCGAAATCTCCGACAGGGTATCTCCGCTGACTACTTCATATTCTCCGGGGGTCTCCTGATCCTTGATCACATCCTCGATTGCCTGATCCAGCGGAGTCAGCATGCTTTCCGGAAGATAGGTCTCTACGATTTCCACCTTTTCCGCAAAGTCCATGGTCATCAGCCCAAGATCATAGTCTTCGAAATCTTTTTCCCCCTGCTGGTCTGCCTGGGAGCCCGCCTGATCCAGTACGGACTGTACACCGCCTGCATAGATGGATTCTTCCTTCTGTTCTTCCTGAGCGGTCAGTTCCTGTTTATTGACTACCTCGGTGGTAAGAACATTGAATTCCTTCTGTGCATCGTGAGTCAGTTCCACGCTGAATTTGTCTTCACTGTCGTATTTGTCCACTGCTGCCTGCAGCAGAGACTCCACATCCTCCACGCTGGACAGGTTGACCATATATTCATTTACTTTCATTGTATAGGATCTGTGGGAAGTCTCACGAATACTGCTCTCCAGTTCCCGTTCCATGGCCGCCAGCAGATTGTCCTCATTGTCCAGTGTTCCCCACAGCACTTCTTCACCGACCAGCTTTAAATCTGCGTCCATAAAGATCATATCATCACTCTGGGAAGCGATATTCCTTCTGGCTTCCTGCAGAAGCTGCTCAGCTCTGTCTGCTTCGCCCACCGTTCCGATCTCATTGCCGTTCAAGAACACGTGGAAGTAATTCTCTCCGGTCTTTTCAAACGCTGCATACCCTTTGAGGAAAAAGAGGCTCACAAAAAGAGTGGCCAGCGTTGTTTTCACATATGTATATTTTACTCTTTTCGAGTAAGATGTCAGTTTCTTCATGAATTCCTTCTCGATCTATCGTATCTGAAAACAGTATGCCCCCTTCGGGCATTCTGTATACCTGTCTTACTGTAATAACTTTGTAACATATAGATTCTATCAGCATTTATATGCCTTGTAAAGAAAGAATGTCTGTTCGATTTTTTTGTTTTCTCCCGAACCGATCTATGCTATACTGGAGGTAAATAAAACGGTCTGATCCGGAAAGGAGACGCCATGAGGGAACCGGTCATTTTTCATATTGATGTCAATTCCGCTTTTTTAAGCTGGACGGCGCTGGCCCGTCTGGAACAGGGGGATCCTGTGGATCTGCGCACGATCCCTTCCATCGTAGGCGGTGACACCTCCACCAGACACGGTGTGGTGCTGGCCAAATCCATTCCCGCCAAGGCTTTCGGCATCACTACCGGTGAACCGGTGGTCAATGCCCTGCGCAAATGTCCGCATCTGGTCATGGCTTCTCCGGATCATAATATGTACCGTCTGAAAAGCCAGATGCTTATGGAACATCTGGCGGGTATCTGCCCCGACATCGAACAGGTCAGCATCGATGAATGTTATATGGACTATACGCCCATTGCGGCGAACTACGTCTCTCCCGAGGAAGCCGCTGCTTTCATTCGTCACTCTGTTTTTGAAAAATTTAAATTTACGGTAAATGTGGGAATTTCGGATCGAAAGGTTCTGGCCAAGATGGCCTCTGATTTTGAGAAACCGGATAAGACTCACACCTTGTATCAGCGGGAAATAGCGCAGAAAATGTGGCCGCTGCCTGTTTCCGCCCTGTTCACCTGCGGACATTCCAGTGCGGAGACTCTCCACAAATTAGGTATTCTCACGATCGGGGATCTGGCAAAGACGGATCCTGCGATCCTGGAAGCACATTTAAAAAGTCACGGTCGTTGTCTGTGGCAGTATGCCAACGGCATCGACGATTCCACAGTAGTCCTGGCTCCTTCCAAGGCAAAAGGGATCGGCAACTCCACCACTTTAAGCAGCGATGCCACCACCAAAGAGGAAGCCTGTAAAGTATTGCTGTCTCTGTGTGAATCCGTGGGCAGGCGTCTACGGGCCTCCCACCAGTTGGCAGGACAGATCTGCACGGAGATCCGGTACAGTGATTTCCGGAACGTTTCTCACCAAATGCCGATAGACATTCCCACGGCTTCCGTGAATCTCCTGTACGAAGATGCCTGTGCATTATTCGACGAATTATGGGATTCCACTCCCATACGGCTTCTGGGGATCCGCACTTCCAAGCTGGTGCCGGAAGACGAACCGGTTCAGCTCAGCCTGTTTGATTTTCCGGCTCCCCGTTCCGAGAAACAGCAGAAGCTGGATGCCGCACTGGATAATATCCGGGCAAAATATGGCAAGGATGCCATCAAGCGGGGGCGTTTTCTCTAACGCTGCGTGGTAATGATCATGTTGAGTACCGCCTTGGTCTCACCCACATTGTGATAGACATGTTTCCTGTCACAGGCAAAATAGAGAGAACCACCTGTCTTCACCAGAAAACTGGAATCTTCCAGAATCAGTTCGACCTCCCCGGATACCACCGTCAGGTATTCCCAGGTCTGCTCCCCGTGGGATTCGCTTTCCATCCGGGCATTTCTGGTCAGCTCGCCCTGATATATCTCGAAATTTCTTCCGGCATCGTAGGGCAGCATCACATAGATCCGGTATTCCCCTTCCTTTGCCTTGCATACCGGAGCCTCTTCCGGAGACGGCACCACCATGATTTCTTTCCTATTATAAATCAACTGTTCAAAAGGTACCTTCAATCCCTCCACGATCTTCCCGATAGTGGACACCGTGGGATTGGATTCTCCTCTCTCGATCTGTCCCAGCATGCTTTTGCTGACACCGGTACGCTCCGCCAGCATATCCAGACTCATATTTTTGGATTTGCGGATTCTTTTCAGATTGAATGCTATGTTTTTATCGATCTGTGTCATATGCTTCACCCGGACTTTCCCATGATTGCGGTACCCGGCAGATATTTTCCCGCCACCGCATAAAAAAAGCATCAGACTCCCGTCTGATGCTACTTCTTCGTAGTAAAATTTACCATGTTCTTATTTATGACTTATGATACCGAAACGGAGGGCAAACGTCAAGTAATTTTTTACCTGTGTTACTCATCGCTTCTTTACACTATATCCGAAGGTTCCCAGCAATTCGCCACAGCCGAAATAGGAACCGTGGGAATAGATGATGGGTTCCGCCTGCTCCAGGTGGAATTTGTGCTTCTCATCCATATATTTTTCATCGGCATGTACTGCCACCACATCCGCCAGGAACATATCATGGGATCCCAGCGGCAGGATCTGTCGCACCTTACATTCAATGTTCACCGGACTCTCTTTTATCATCGGTGCTTTCACCTCAGATGCCGGAATGGGAGTCAGTCCCATTTCTTTGAATTTATCCACGTCCCGTCCGCTTTTCACGCCACAGTAATCTGTGGCAAATGCCAGCTCCTTCGTGGTCAGATTGATCACGAATTCTCCGCTCTCCTTTAGGATCGGATAGGAATATCTCTCGGGGCGTACGGAGATCGACACCATGGGCGGATTGGTACATACGGTTCCTACCCAGGCCAGCGTGATAATATTGGGGCGGCCGTCCCGGTCAGCCAGGCTCACCATGACCACCGGCAGGGGATACAGCATATTTCCCGGCTTCCAAAGTTGTTTTCCCATTTCCGTAAAACCTCATTTCCGTTACTTTCTTATCAATTTCAGCATTCTTAAATGAATACTTTATCTGCCTTTTTAGAAAATGTGCAAAATGCTCAATACATGAAGAACAATATCCGCAACCGTCAGAACTACTGCCGCAATGGATACTCCCAGCACACCGTTCAATTTACCGCCAAGGTTTTCCTTTACTTTTGCTGCGATGGCTTCGGTCTGCTTCTCGTTCTCTTCTACCACAACCGCCTGTACATTACGGTATACCTTTACGCATTCCTTATGTACATTCTCTTCCGTAGTGCTCAGTTTCTCATCCACATGCTTCTGAAGCTCGTCCAACACCTCGGTACTCTGCTGCAGTTCTTCCAGTTTGGCAGTATACTGCTGTCCCAGAGCTTCCAGCTTCTCTGTGTTCTCCTGCTGCAGCTTCTGCAGGGCAGCCACGCCTTCCTCGGAAAGCTTCGTCACTTCCGGAGCAATGGTCTCGGACATCAGCTTCTCCATCTCCTGATTGATCGCTTTCAGTTCCTTATTGACCTGCTGCATCTGTGCCAGGCACTCGTCGTATTCCCGCAGCTGGCTTTTCAGCTGATCCATCTCTTCGGCATCAGCCGCGGAATTCGCCTTGATCATTTCCTGGGCATTCAGCTTTTGTGCAAGTTTATCCATAAAAGTATCCATCCATCTTCCTCCAAACATATTTCGTCCCTCATGTGAACAGTTTCCCTTTTCAACTGTCCCTATTTTACCATGTTTATTCCCCGGTTACAACCAAAACCCCATGAATACTGTGTTTTCATGGTTTGCACATTTTTATGCAATTTGTACAGTTTCTTTTTTGGTTTCTGTACTTTTTCGTAAAATTCACCAAGTTTTCACATCGTGTTCATAATTTGTTCATAATTGGTTGGTATACTTTAAATACAGTCAAGGAAGAGATAAGACTTCCGGATAACAAAGCATATAAGATAAATTTTTTCATAATAGCCCAGGCGCCGAAAGGTGTCTGGGCACTCCTCATTTTATGGGGATTTTCCTGTCATCCCATTACTGTTTTGACCATAAAAAAGAATCTCGCTTGCGAGATTCTCCGCCTGCGGCGGGTCGCTTTTGCGACATATTTCATAACCGCCGCAGTGCGATCCCTGCGGAGCATTTTTAATTCATAGGAAGAAATTTCCTATGAATTAAAAATGCTTCTGTCGTTTGTACTACACCGGCAGAAGCTTTTGGATTATTTGGATGTTACGCTATTTAATTGTTTTTCCTCTTCTCTCTTTTGGCTGATGGCTAGTATCTCTTCGTTCAGAGACAGCATCCTCGCATCCAGATCAGACACCATTCTCGCACACTCCACCAGTTCATTTTTAATGCTCTCCGGAGCATCGCCCTCGAATTTGTAATGGATTTTATGCTCCAGGCTGGCCCAGAAGTCCATGGCAACCGTCCGGATCTGTATCTCCACCTTCGTATCCACCGTGCGGTCCGACAGATAGACCGGAATACTGACGATCATATGATAGCTTTTATAGCCACTGGCTTTGGGATACGTAATGTAATCCTTCACCGCGATCACCTGAATATCCTTCTGATCCCGGATCATATCCGCAATGCGGTAAATGTCCGATGTAAAGGAACAGATGATGCGGATGCCAGCAATATCGTTTATGTATTTTACCATGTTATCTATGGTGGATTCCTGCCCGTAGCGTTTGAGCTTTTTCACAATGCTTTCCGGGGTCTTGATCCGTGCCTTGATGTGTTCGATGGGATTGTACTGGTGTACATGCTGAAACTCGTCGTTCAGAATCTGCATCTTTGTCTCCATCTGACGCAGTGCGGCGCTGTATACCAGCGTGACCTCCTTCCAGCTGTCGATTCCATCCCCGTTTTCTACCTTAAACTCCATATTACCTCTCAATCTCTTCTGTCACAGAAGGCTCTGCGACCATTTTTCATATTTGTTACTTCCGTAGACGCTTTTTCGTTACGGAAATTCTGCATTCGTACGTTGATATTTATGATAATTATAGCATACCTCCTTTTAAAAATGTATAATTTTAACAAAACCTTTATTATTTTTTAAGATTGATTGGGCAGTTTTATAGTACGCTTTCGCAAACGTGCCGATTCGGCGGACGAAAGCTATCCCATATACAATGTAAGATGGATCTGATGGTTGTGTGACTTTTTTTGCTTGCAGGGGAAACCTCTTCCTATTATAATTTATTATTAACGACCAATATGTCTGATTTTTTGCGTAAGGAGATTTTCTATGTTCCGTATGTGGGCCAAAATTTTTAAAAATAATCATATGCTGAAAGACACCTGCATCGAGGACGGCAGTGACGATACCCGTACCCATAAAGTTTTTCACTCTCTGGACGAAGTCTGCCATCAGTTTGATCTCGGTACGCCCATCTGGCTGGATATGAATATTGCAGACTTTAAACGTCACAACAAGACCCGTTTTACCCAGGACAGTTTTGTAGAGTCCATCGATTTTGACTATCTGGAGATCCAGATCATTGAGGAGGATTAAGATGAACAGCAATTATTCCGCACAAGAGAAAAATTTTGCAACCGCATTGCTGCATAATCTGTGGAAATATCTGTTGCTTGCCGCATCTATAGTTGCTACCGTCAAGATTATTTTCTTCGGATTCGACATTGACGAGCAGTATGCCGTATCTATGGCTTACCGTCTGGTACAGGGAGACAGAATGTTTCTGGAAATGTGGGAGCCTCATCAGACTTCCGCGTTCTTTTCTGCTGCCTTTTTATGGCTGTATATGCAGTTGTTTCACACCTTAAAATACTCCGTCTCTTTCTGCGAATCGTAGGTGTCGTTACACAGTTGCTCATCAGTATTCTGACCTACCGGACTTTCCGTAAGTTTGTAACTGAGAATACTGCTTTTGTCATTGCTGTTTTTTACTACAATATCATTCCCAAGAACAGTACCGTTCCCGATTTTTCCAATATGCTTCTGTGGTTCAGTACTCTGGTCTTCTTAAGCTTTCTGGAATTTAGTCTGAATCGCGGTACCTCCGCACGCCGCCCTGCCTTTTTCCTGATTGCCGCCGGAGTAAGCACTTCCCTTCTTGTGCTTTCTTATCCCACCTGTATTTTCGTGGTACTTCCCGGATGTATCGGTATCTGGCTGTTATCTGCTGCCGGAAACCGTCTGAAAAATCTTCTGATTTATCTCGGGACCTGTGGTGTCTGCGGTCTGGGTTGGTTGGCTTACTTTTTGTGTCATATGTCTTTCCGGCAGTTTCTGGATGGCTTGTCAGAAATGCTGACCGACGGCTCCCACGATGTCGGACTGCTTGGGAAATTAAAAGATAACCTTTCCTGCCTCGGCGAAACCTTTCCTTATCTGCTGGTCGCTCTGGTGATTGCTTTGGTATTCTGGTGTTTTTTCCGATTCATATGCCGGAAAAACTACCGTTTCTTCCTGTTGTTGATTATTTCCCTGATTCTGGAACAGCTTTTTGTATGGTATCGGTTGCAAAAGCATATCGAGTATCCCGGGTTCGTCTATCTTCTGTTCCCGCTGTGGGGCATTTATTGTTATTTCCACTGTAAAAAGTCTTCTGGCGAATTGGCCCCTGTTTATAAGGCATTGTTCTGGTTTGGAAGTATTACTTCTCTGTTTTTGCTCCTTGCCGCTTTTACAGCCAGCAATACAATGCTCTACGAGTCTGCCGATTATATGGCTATCGGTATGTTGGTTTCTTTATGCTATGCAGAGCGGGAAATATCGGAATCTCCCGTTTTCTGGAAATCTTTTGTCCTGCTGTTTGTGGGACTTGCCGTCATTCACAAAGGATTTCTGTTGTATAATATTTACGGTCACGACACCATTTTCGTCACACGGCAGAAAGCGGAAGAGGGCCCCATGGCAGAAATCTACGGCCGGTATTCCGATGGCTACGAGTATAATATCCGAGGACGTCTGTTAGACGAATTCATTCCCCGGGGCAGCAAAGTACTGATTGCCAGCCATAAGAGCATTATGTATCTTCAGGAGGATTACGTGATCTGCAACTATTCCACCATCAGCACTCCGACCATCGATGAGCGCTTATTCCAATACTGGACGCTCTATCCGGACAAAGTGCCTGAATATATTGTATGGGATAAAGGTTCTGAAGGCTACATTGCAACAAATCCGGAAGTAAATGCCCGTCTGGTAGAGAATGCGGAGTTACTGGTTGATGATGAAGGGCTGTTGATCTACAGACTTCCTGCCAATCCTTATTGATACTTTTCTCCCAAATATCTGAATGACTATTGACTTTTCCTTTTTTGTGCGGTAGTATTTGCATTGTCAGATGTAGTTTTGAAAACTATATATAAAAGTATTTCAGAATACGTGTTGTTATTTTGAATAGTAAATACTATTGTCGGATAAAATGATCTTAAATAGATTCGATTTGCAGACGGCAGCTGCTGTCGGGAAAAGGAGGAGTTATTATGCAGATTACCATAAGAGAGCCGGGAAGTGCCATTACCCATTTCATTGCCATGATGATGGCAGTGTTCGCAGCTGTGCCACTGTTAGTGAAAGCCGGTGTACAGTCCGGGCAGGAAAATTTCCTGGCCATGGCCATTTTCATGGGCAGCATGATCCTGTTATACGGTGCCAGCGCCACTTATCATTCCGTGGACCTCACCGGTAAAAGTCTCCGGGTCTTCCGGAAGCTGGATCATATGATGATCTTTGTATTGATCGCCGGTTCTTACACACCGGTGTGTCTCATTGTGTTGGGCGGTAAGCTGGGATATACGCTGCTGGCTCTTGTCTGGGGTATTGCCGCTGTCGGCATGATCGTAAAAGCCTGCTGGATCACCTGTCCCAAGTGGTTTTCCTCTGTGATCTACATTGCCATGGGCTGGGTATGTGTCCTGGTATTCGGGCCTCTGCTGAAAACTCTGTCCACGCCCGCTTTTCTCTGGCTGTTGGCCGGCGGCATCATCTACACCGTGGGCGGTGTCATCTATGCCCTGAAGCTGCCGATCTTCAATGCGAAACATAAGTTCTTCGGCTCCCACGAAGTGTTCCACCTCTTCGTCATGGGCGGAAGCGTATGTCATTTCATTTTCATGTATTTATATGTAGCATAGCTACGAGCCATGCAAAAATAGAGTGGAACACCTCGCTTGTGCGCAAGCGAGGCTGGTTCACTCTATTTTTATACCGTGCGTCCCGCCTTATCGGACGCACTCCCAGAGCGGCAGAAGGCCCTCAGGCAGATATCGGTCTCCGAGTGTGAATTTTCTAAACCCGTGGATCAAGTATTTCTCATCCAAACGGGCACGGCTCCAGGCGACATCCATGTCGCCGACCGCCTGTCGCAAACATCGTGTTTGTTCCACCCTGACTTTTTACCACAGGTTAAGAAAATATCAACACTCTCCGACAGACATCTGCCTGAGGGCGTTCTGTTTGTATTCAAAACGCCAATTTCTAAGAAAAAAATACAAAAACATAAGATTTTGCTATGTAAAAAGTCTCTATTTTCGCTACACAAGCAAAATAAAGAAATTCCGTACAAAAAATCCTGATTTCGGAACTTTTTTGTACGGAATTCGTTGTTTTGGGGCTTTTTACACCAAACTTTCTATTTACCGAAACTTCCCCGCCCAATATTCGTCTTATTATAATGTGATCACCATAACACTTCACGATTTTGGGAGGGTATCTTTATGAAGAAGACTATTTTACTATCAACACTGACAACGATTCTTACGCTTTCCTTGGCAGGATGTGGTTCTACCGGGGGCCTGGAGGATTCTGTAGGGGTGCAAAATTCCACGGCCCCCACCGGGCCAATCGCCCCGGTCATCGCGGAAAGCCTCGTTCCTACAGAATGCCCGGAAAACGGGCCTGCCGACGATCTGGCGATATCCATGGGGAATGAAGCTATCTGTGATCTGGGACCGGTGCAGTTCTCCCTGTCCCTTCCGGAGACCTGGGACTATGAGATCCGCAATTTAACTTTCGCAGGTACCACCACGACCGATGCTATCATCTTCTGGAACATCGCGTACCCGGAGGATACCTTTACGCTTATCTATGCTCCCGTCCCGGGAATCTGCGGCACCGGCGTCACCAGCGAGGAGATCACTCTGCCCAACAGCAACTTAAACGGCTGGAAAAATACCGAGATCTACCAGACAGAACAAAAATACTGGATTTACATTACATTATCCAATCCCGATGTCCCTTTACAGGGAAATACCCTACAGCTGGAAGCCACTATTCCGTTAACAGACTGGTACACTCTGGAAACAGATTTCAACCGCATCCTCGAAACCATCCAGCTTCAATATACAAGTTTCGAAGCTCCTGTGACGCAGGATATTCTGATCTTGCCGGAAGAAACGCAGTCAACGACTCCAGACATTCTGCCCTTGCCAGAAGAAACGCAGTTCGCTCCCCAAGACAAGTTGCCCTTGTTGGAAGAAAGACAGTCCAACTGTATCGAGCTGGATACGGATTTCGGTGCACCTGTGACTCAGGATATTCTGATCCTGCCAGAACAAACTCAACCTGCAACTCAGGAGAAACTGCCCCTGTTGGAACAAAGGCAGTCCAACTGTATTGAGCTGGATGCAGATTTCAGAGCCCCCGCATCGTAGGATACTCTAATCTTACCGAAAGAATCACATCCTTGTCTCACGACAGCCGCCATCCTTGGCCGCCAGATAAGGGAATCTCCACAGATTGCCCACACCCACCGCGTTTCCGGCCGCCGCCAGCACGAAACCGATCTGCCCGGAGAAATTACTTGCTTTCTTTTCCATATGATTCACGCTCCTTAAAACACTTGTGACATGAGGATAGCATATGCTATACTATCAGTAAAACGAATGTTTTTATTGGTATACATAAGTTTTTGTAATGTGATAAGTCTCAAGAGAAAATAAGTGGCTGCAAAGCAGACATTTGTTTTTTGGACTCATCAGCTCACGAATATCCTGCGAAGCAGGATGTAAAAATTCGTGAGCTTATACTATAATGAGTACAAGAAAGCCAATCTGCTCGCATAATTGGTGAACGATGAATTTGAAATTCATAAATTTACAGGGTGAAGATCATGAAAGAACAAAAAGACCGTTACGAGATATTTTTAAAAGTATGTGAAACGGGAAGCTTCTCCAAGGCGGCGGAAGCACTGAATTATACCCAGTCCGGCATCAGCCAGATGATGGCGGGACTGGAGGAAGAACTGGGTGTGCAGCTTTTTGCCCGGGTTAAACGGGGTGTCAGCCTCACCGACAACGGTGCCCGCCTCATCCCTTACATTCAGGAAATGGTCAACCAGAAAGACAAGCTGCGCCAGGCCGCCTTCAATATCAACAATAAGATTGAGGGAAAACTACGGGTCGGTAGTTTTTCCAGCATCACCGCTCTGTGGATGCCGGATGTGGTTCATTTTTTCCGGGAAAATTATCCGAAAGTGGATGTAGAAATTTTTGACGGCAATTATGATGAGATCCGGGACTGGATCATTCACGGGCAGGTGGATTGTGGATTTTTATCCTCCATCGTGGCGGATGATCTGACCTTTTATCCACTGTTGAATGATCCGCTGTGCGCTGTTTTCCCCGAGGGACATCCGCTGGCTGCCAAAAACAGCGTCACCCTGCCAGAACTGTTCGAATATCCTCTGATCATCGAGACCCCCGGCTGTGACAACGACATCCAGCATCTGCTGACCAAATGCCCTGTCCGCCCAAAGATCTCTTACAGCTTCCGGGACGATACCCTGATCATGTCCTTCGTCCGGAACGGTCTCGGTGTCACCATCTCTCAGGAACTGGTATTAAAAGCTTTCGCACGGGGTGTGGTCTCCAGACCCTTATCTCCCAGTTGTCACCGTACGCTGGGACTGGCTTTCTCCAAGACCGCCAACTCCGTGGTGTCACAGACGATGCTGCGGTATTTGCAGGAAACGATCCACTGATCCACCCCAGCTCAACTATTCTGCTATTCTACATTATGATAGCTTCCGCAATACGGGCAGCGTCCGGTATATCCTGCTGCCGCCTGATAGGAAGCACCGCAGTTCGGACACTGCACGGCGGTCATGCGAAGCTTGGAAGGATCCACGGGCTTATCGTCCATCAGTTCCTGCTCTCCCGGCAGAATCTCATCCCGGACGGAATCCGGATCCCAGCCGTATTTTCCCTGATATTCGTAGATATCCATGGTCATACCGATGGGATAGGTCGAAGCGCCCTTTTCAAACGCGGTGGGAATCACTGCCTCCCGCTCGATCTGATTCTTGTCAAAATAATGCACGATCACATTCACCGGGAATCTGCCGTTTACCATATACGCCGTATTCTCCACGTAACCGTAGATCTTGGCGGCATATCTGATTCCGTTTTTTACGATGAGTGACTTTTTATGCTGCCCGAATAATACTGCTGCGATAAAACAAATGCCCAGTATCAGGAAAAACAGCGGCAATGCCAGAAATGCCCTCATGGGCCGGAACACCATGCCGATGCCTCCGAATATCATTGTCAGCACTGCGCCGATCCCCGCAAATGCGCCTCCTATGATCAGTAAAACTTTCTGAGCCATGTTCATTTTCATGTCAGTTTCCCGCCCTTCTCCTATTTTTCATGCCAATCTCCATTCAGCAGCCTTCGGCTGGCGGCACAAATAGTAATTTATACCATCTGGACCACCCAGACATTACTCTTCACCATGAGGTAACCAATGATCACCTTGATCAGTTCCGTGCCCTGCACCAGAAAATAGATGCTCACGATCCCCAGGCCGGTGAAATGCGCCAGCAGATATGCCGCCGGCACCACGATCACCCAGGTAAATACGGAATCAAACAGGAAAGTCACCACCGTCTTACCACCGGAACGCAGGGTAAAATACGACGCATGGCTGAAGGCGCAGAAGGGCATGATGATGGCCGATACCGCAATAAAACTGGTAGCCAGTTCCCTGATCTCCTCCGTGGTATTGTAAATACCCGGGAAAAATCCTCCTACCACGAACATCAATGCCGCCATGATCACACAGCAGAAGACGCTGAATACGATCATCTTGTTGTCTGCATCCTTGGCATCCTCCAATTTACCTGCACCCAGATACTGTCCCACCACAATACTGATACAGGAACCCAGCTGAAGATAGACAATATTGAACAGATTCGTGATGGTGGAGGCAATGTTCAGTCCCGCCACCACGTCCAGACCTCTGACAGAATAGCACTGGGTCACCGTTGTCATGCCCGCTGCCCACAGCACCTCGTTCATCATCAGCGGAAATCCCTTGATCAGGATCGCCTTCAATTCCGCAAGCGGAATACCAAAGCCGGTGTAAGCTCCCTCCAGATAGCGGTTTTTTCCCCGATGGATGTGTGCCCAGATCACCACGATCAGTGCCTCAATGTAACGGGCAATAACGGTAGCCAGCGCCGCCCCCTGCACTCCCAGCTCCGGGAAAGGACCGATGCCGAAGATCATCAGATAGTCCAGAATCGCATTAGTACCCACCGCCACAAAGCTGGCCAGCATCGGGATAAAGGTCTGCCCGGTCTCTTTTATATTTGTCGCGTAGGACTGGTTCACCGCAAAAGGGATCAGTCCCACCATCATGATGGCCAGATATTCCAGTCCGTACTGCAGTGCCAAGTCCGTGGCCCCGTTCCCCACCGTATCCGTCAGATACAGGGAGATCAGTGCGGAACCTTTCGTCAGGAACAGAAGGATCGCTCCGCCTGTCACCAACAGCGTGGCATACAGCTTAAACCGAAAGGAATACATATGTCCCTTATGATTGCCCTTTCCGAAATACTGGGCACCGAAGATGCTGGCAGCTGACACAGCTCCGAAGATTGCCAGATTGTATACAAAGATCAGCTGATTCACAATGGCAACGCCGGACATCTGCTCCGTTCCCAGCTGTCCCACCATGATGTTATCCAGAAAGCTTACCAGATTGGTAATGGCATTCTGCAGGATCATGGGAATAGCCAGTAAAAGATACTTCTGGTAAAAATCCCAGTCTCCAATATATTTTTTCTTAAATTTTGCTAACATAATTTCCCTCAATTTTCTAAATAATCCCTACATACGCTCGATCATCCCGGGACTTCCACTCCCGAAAACCGACCGCTTATAATGGTTCTTCCTGCGGCATGGTGCTGTGTACTTTCTTTCTGACAAAATAGAAACATATCGCCTGCAGCAGGATCGTTGCCAGCCAGGAGGCCGGATAAGATAAAAACAGTACCATCAACGACCGGTGCGTTGGGAATACTCCGTAGATCCAGAAGATTCTCGTTCCCACCGTACCGATAATGGACAATATCATAGGTACCGCCGAATGTCCCATGCCCCGCAAGGCTCCCGGAATCAGATCCATGATGCCGCATAAAAAGTAAGTCAACGTCGTATACAGCAGAATCTCCGTTCCACAGGCAATAACGTCCGCATCCGTTGTGTAAATGTGAAGCAGCTGCGGACCGAAGAGATTGGCGCTTCCACCCAGCGTTACCGCTACGATCACCGACAGGATCATACAATCGATCAGTACCCTGTCCATACGTTTTTTCTTCCCGGCACCGTAGTTCTGACTGGTGAAGCTCATACACGCCTGGGTAATGGAATTCACCGACACGAACAGGAATCCAAAGATATTATTGGCCGCCGTATAGCCTGCCATGGCGATGGAGCCGAAGGAATTCACCGAGGACTGCAGCAGAACATTGGAGAAATTGATGACAACGCTCTGGATCCCCGCCGGAACCCCCACCTGAAAGATCTGCAGCAGATACTCCCCTTTTATTCCCAGCTTTGAAATCTGCAGCCGGTAACAGCTGTCCGTAGTAAACAGGCACCATAATACCAGCACACAGGAGATCACCTGAGAGATCACTGTAGCAATGGCTACCCCCGCCACACCCATGGAAAAAGCAATGACCAGAAACAGGTTCAATACCGCATTGATGGCTCCGGATATGATCAGGAACAACAGCGGACGCTTCGTGTCTCCCACTGCCCGCAGAATTGCAGCTCCGTAATTGTACAGCATGAAAAAGGGCATGCTGCAGAAATAAATTTTCATATATAATGCCGCCTGATCAATAACATCCGCCGGGGTATCCATCAGTTCCAACGCTCCCCGGGTGCAGAACAGCCCTACGAATACCATGACAATACCGCTGATCAATGCAAAGGTCATAGCTGTATGTACTGTCTCGCTCATCTCCCGCTCTTTCCCGGCAGCATAGAATCTGGCGGACAATACATTGGCTCCCAGAGAAACGCCGATAAACAGATTGACGAACATATTGATCAATGCCGTGGTGGAACCTACAGCCGCCAGCGCCTGACTTCCGGTGAACCGTCCCACCACAATGATATCCACTGCATTGAACAGCAGCTGCAAAATGCTGGACACCATCAGGGGCAGTGCAAAGGAGATCAGCTTGTCCATAATCGTGCCGTTGCACATATCTATTTCATATTTGTTTTTCTTCTGTGTTGCTTCCATAATTTCATTTCCTGCAATTCTCTTCCAAATCCCGTTATTTTCCCGCACCGCTCATCCGCATCTGCAGAAGAACCGCTATAACTTATGATTCTATCACATATTTTGCTATATTTCTATTCCCCATTTTAGTTGAAAATATGATATACTATATTTTGAATGTTTTTGGGGGTTCAAAATGAGTATACATCCCACAAATTCTTACAAGAGAACAAAGAGAAAGGAAACTTATCCCTATGAAATATGACGTAATCATTATCGGTGCCGGTCCCGGGGGGATTTTCTCCGCTTATGAACTGGTGCAACAGAATCCCGACCTGAAAATTGCCGTTTTCGAATCCGGTCACCCTCTGGAGAAGCGCCACTGTCCTATCGACGGTGACAAGATCAAGAGTTGCATCAACTGTAAGAGCTGTTCCATCATGAGCGGTTTCGGTGGTGCCGGTGCTTTTTCCGATGGAAAATACAATATCACCAACGCTTTCGGTGGCACTCTCTACGAGTATATCGGCAAGAGTCAGGCCATCGACCTGATGAAATATGTGGATGACATCAACATGAAGTTCGGCGGTGAAGGCACGAAGCTGTATTCCACTGCTGGTACCTCTTTCAAAAAGATCTGCATGCAGAACAAGCTGAACCTGTTAGACGCTTCCGTACGTCACCTGGGTACAGATATCAACTTCATCGTGCTGGAAAATCTGTACGCAGAACTGAAGGATAAAGTGACTTTCTATTTCGATACCCCGGTGAAAACGGTGGAGACCGTTGGTGACGGTTACCGTATCTGCTGCGAAAACGCTTCTTACGACTGCGACAAGTGCATTATTTCCGTAGGCCGCAGCGGCAGCAAATGGATGGAGCAGATCTGTAAAGATCTGGACATCAACACCAAGTCCAACCGCGTGGATATCGGTGTCCGGGTGGAACTTCCCGCAGTCATCTTCTCTCATCTGACCGATGAACTCTATGAGAGCAAGATCGTATACCGCACTGAAAAATTCGAGGATTCTGTGCGTACCTTCTGTATGAATCCCCACGGTATCGTCGTAAATGAGAACACCAACGGCATCGTCACCGTAAACGGCCACAGCTACGAAGGAGCCGACAAGCAGACAGAGAACACCAACTTTGCACTGCTGGTAGCGAAGCATTTCTCCGAGCCCTTCAAGGACAGCAACGGCTACGGTGAAAGTATCGCCCGTCTCTCCAACATGCTGGGCGGCGGTGTTATCGTACAGCGTTTCGGCGATCTGGTGAGAGGACGCCGCAGTAATGCGAAGCGTATTGCCGAGGGCATGGTAGAGCCTACCCTGTCCGCAACTCCCGGTGATTTAAGCCTGGTACTGCCCAAGCGTATCTTAGACGGTATCATCGAAATGATCTACGCACTGGACAAGATCGCACCCGGTACCGCCAATGACGATACCCTGCTCTACGGTGTGGAAGTCAAATTCTATAATATGGAAGTGGAACTGGACGAACATCTGGAAAGCTGTCACAAGGGCCTGTACATCATCGGTGACGGCAGCGGTGTGACTCATTCCCTGTCCCATGCATCCGCCAGCGGTGTCTATGTCGCAAGGCAGATCGCCAAAGGGGAATAATTACTAATAAAAAGGAAGGTAGATTCTATGGCACAGACAGTTAAGATCATCTCTGACAGTACCTGTGATCTGTCAAAGGAATTAGTGGAAAAGTATGACATTACCATCCTGCCTCTGCACATTCTGCTGGGCGAGGATGAATACCGCGATGGCGTGGATATTACGCCGGAAGAAATTTTCCGGTGGTCCGATGAAAACAAGAACACGCCCAAGACCTCTGCTCCTTCTCTGACCGAGGCCATGGACGTCATGCAGCCTTTTGTGGAAGAAGGCCGGGAGCTCATCTGTTTCTCCATCTCCGACAGTATGTCCACCTCCGGCAACGTTATGCGGCTGGCTGCAGAAGAACTGGAAGCTTCCGACAAAGTCACCGTCATCAACTCCGCAAACCTGTCCACCGGCATCGGTCTGCAGGTAATACAGGCTGCCATTCTGGCTTCTGAAGGGAAAACAGCCGCAGAGATCACTACTGCCATCGAAGCCATCCGTCCCAAAGTCCGGGCCAGCTTCGTCGTAGATACCCTGACCTACCTTCACCGCGGTGGCAGATGCAGCGCGGTAGCGGCTCTGGCCGGTGGTATGTTAAAGCTTCATCCCCGGATCGTCGTGGTGGATGGTGCCATGGATGCCTCCAAAAAATACCGTGGAAAATTAAGTTCTGTCATCCTCTCCTACACCAGAGACATGGAAGAGGATCTGAAGAATGCCGTTCCCGACAGAGTCTTCATCACCCACTCCGGCTGCGACCGGGAGATTGTGGAAGCGGTTCGTTCCTATCTGGAAAGCCTGGGAATCTTTGACGAGATTCTGGAAACCAGAGCAGGCGGTGTAGTCTCCAGCCATTGTGGTCCCGGCACGTTAGGCGTACTTTTCATTGCTAAATAAAAAATCCGAAGGAGTTTAGTGTGAAAATTAATTTTTCACACGCAAATTTGTGCCTGCACAAGGTGCCAAGGCACCTGAAAGTTTGCAGGTTACTGAAAGGCATTGGTATTATTATGATCCGTTTTATATTCGTCGTATTATTTGTAGTATTATTCCTGATCCTGTCCACGCCGTTAATGCTGGTGGAATGGATCATCGGCAAATTTAACCCCGGTCTTAAGGACCGCAGTTCCCTGGCCATTGTAAACTGGGCCTTCCGCTGGGTCATCCGTCTTTCCGGCACGAAAGTCATTGCCATCGGGGAAGAGAACATTCCCACCGACACTGCTGTGCTGTACGTCGGCAATCATCGCAGCTTTTTCGATGTGGTGCTGACCTATGTCCGTGTTCCCAGACCTACCGGTTATATTGCGAAAAAAGAAATGTTAAAATGGCCCCTGCTTAACATCTGGATGAAAGATCTTCACTGTCTCTTTCTGGATCGCCAGGACATCAAGGCAGGACTGAAAACCATTCTGCAGGCCATTGAGAAAGCCAAAAACGGGATTTCCATCTGCATCTTCCCGGAGGGCACCCGCAACAAGACCCAGGATACCTTCCTTCCCTTCCACGAGGGCAGTTTCAAGATCGCAGAGAAAGCAAATGTTCCCATTATCCCCATGACTATTGTGAATTCCGCTGCGGTATTTGAAGATCATTTTCCGAAAATAAAAAAGGCCACCGTAGTCATTGAATACGGTAAGCCTATTTATCCGAAGGAACTGGACAAGGAGACTCGCAAGAGCATGGGCACCTACGTACAGAATATTATCTCCGAAACTTATTTCAAAAACAAAGAACTGATCTGATCTTTCTAATGTCTATCCGCGAGGGAGACCTGCTGGGCTATCAGTAACAGATAATCCGCAGCGTCTCCCTCTTCGGGATAATAACTCACCGAATCCCGGTTCCGTCCCATCAGGTAATGCAGAAAATCCTCTAAAATCTCCGTGTACTGATAACTGTATAACACATAATTAGCACAGGACAATTCTTCTGCCCGCTTCAGCAGATCCTCGGTTCCATTGTTAACATTCATTACGGCATCGATCATGTTATGGGAACGTTTGGCCAGCTCCTCGCCCCGATTCCGGATGCTTTCCATGAATACAGTGCACAGGTCCACATCCACCGGCTGTCTGGTGGCCAGATACGTCATGGAGCCATACAGATAGGCCGTTTCTTCCAGATAACTGGTATTGTCCTCGAAAAAGTCCTTATACTCCAGGATCTGATTGCGGTAAGTGTATAGTCCCGCCGCCCGGTAAAGCTCCGTCAGCGCCATGAATTTCTCCGCATCTCTGCCGGATGTCGACATCAGCTTGGTGTACACCGACGACGCATGCTGCAGACATTGTGTGGCATATTGCACATCATATTTCTGGTACAGATAACTGAATTTTGCCATCACCGCCACGTAACACATGTTCTCCGGTTCCGGCTTTTCTGTGTCGTTGGCCGTTTTTTCCAGCCAGTCGGCAATAGATTCCAGCAGATCCGGGATATCATTGCCATTATCATCCGCAAGCACCTGCGGATACCACTCACAGGCCTCCAGCAAAGTGATGATCTCATCCTCGGTAATACTGCGATCCTGACATCTGTCATGAACATCCGTGCACAACGCTTCCAACAGTTCCTGATAGTGGTCTTCTTTCAGAGAAAATGTCAGGGATCTTCCCACATTGTCACACTCCAGATAGAACTCACCTTCCCCGGTATAGTCCGTGAAATCCGCTGTTCCGATGTACAGAGACAGCTCCCCGTTGTAATCTGTCTGCTTTACCGTGCCTTCATAGACCGTCTCTCCGGTCTCCCGGTCCACCAGCCGGAAAGTCTCTACCGGCTGTCTGCCCTTCACCACTGCCTGTTTTTCACCGACCGCGGCATACCCCTGCTGATCCACCAGCACATTGGGTGTCAGCGTAGGCACTGTATAGTTGATGACCGGTGTGTTTTCCATGCCGGTCATACTTATGCTTACATGCCCTGTCTCTGCCGTTGCCTGCCCGCAGGCGTTCATACCTATACTGTTAAATAGTAATAGCAGGGACAGGATCCCTGCACTTTTCCTGCTGTATCTCAAAATATTCCTCCGGTCATTCCCTGGGGACATTACAATACACGATCTCCCCGTTGATAATAGTATAAAGGGTTCGTGTGAAAATTTCCATAGGATTTCCGTCGAAAATGGCAATGTCTGCATCTTTCCCCACTTCCAGGCTGCCAATGCGGTCTGCCACGCCACAGATTTTCGCAGGATAAATGGTGATGGCCCGGAAACCTTCCTCCATTGGAAGTCCCGCTTTTACCGCAAGTCCGGCACACAACGGCAGTGTCTGGATCTGTGACACCGGATGATCCGTGGTGATGGCGACCATCACACCGGCCCGGTTCAGCACTCCGGCGGTCTTAAAAGACATGTTCTGCACCTCGATCTTGTTCCGGCTGGTAAGATCCGGTCCCACAATGGCCGGAAATCCTTCCTTCGCCAGTTCTTCCGCCACCAGATGACCTTCCGAGCAATGATCCATCGTCATTTTTATACCGAATTCTTTTGCAATGCGGATTGCTGTGAAAATATCGTCCACCCGGTGGACATGGGCTTTTAACGGGATGTCTCCCCGCAGTACCGGAAGATAGCACTCTTTTTCAAAATCCGGTGCAAAATACTCTCCCTTCTCCGCCGCTTCCTGCTTTTGCAGCAGATATTCTCTGCTCTCCCAGAGTTCCCTGCGCAGCATGGCGGCGATGGCCATACGAGTGACAGGACTTTTGTTCTGCCCGGAATAATTGACCTTGGGGTTCTCTCCAAAGGCCACCTTCATGGCCGCCGGTGATTTCAGGATCAGGTCGTCGATCCGGCGCCCCTTAGTCTTTACCATGGCAAACTGGCCGCCCACCACATTAGAGCTTCCGGGTCCGATCATGGCTGCAGTAATTCCGGCCCGCACCGCATCGTCAAAGGCTGCATCCATGGGATTAATACCATCGATAGCCCGCAGAGCCGGTGTCAGGGGATCCATTGTCTCATTACAGTCATCCCCTTCCGTGCTCTTTTTTTCTTCCATGATACCCATATGGCAGTGTGCCTCAATGATGCCCGGCATGATCAGCGCATTTTTCGCGATCACTACCTGCTCTCCTTCTTCCGGCTGTAACTTCACCTCACCTCTGGCACCTACCTGTGCAATTTTCCCGTTTCTTATCTGCAGGATCCCTTCGGGGATCTCTCTGCCCGCCATGGTCAGGATCCTGCCTCCTACAATATACATCAGCGGAACAATGCCTCCCCGTTCACCGGTTCCCCGTTGTGGGTCAGAGCAAAGTATACGTTGCTTCCTTCGGTGCTGTAGTATTTCGTGGGCGCTGCCACACTGCCGATGGTGTCGCCGGGATTCACATAGGAATTCTCTTTCACTGTGATCTCCGTCAGCTGTCCATAAGTGGCCTCATAGCCGTCACCCAGATCCAGGGTCACCGCCTTGCCGATCTCCTCATTTTCGAAGATTGAAGTCACTTTTCCCTGTGCACAGGCGGTCACTGCCGTACCTTCTTCCGCGGAAAAAATGGTGGCGGGATTGTATTTATACTGATCCAGTGTAGCAAAATAAGTGCTCTTGTCCATAGAGTAATGCATCAGAATATCACTCTGCACCGGTTGCTGTAATCCGTCGCTTTCTGCAAAGTGCAGTGTCTTCTCAACGACCACATCCCCGCCTGCTGTCTGCTTTCCCCCGGTCTCTTCCTTTTGTCGGTCGGCATCGGAATTCTGCTGCTCTTTCTGTGCGGCCTCCAGCAGGGTCTCCTGATCCGTCAGCCCCGGAATCTCTACGTTGCCGGAGCCTACCTCCTGGGGCATATAGTCCAGATCATCCTCGGTGACAGGAGTTCCCGCGATCTCATTTCCCGCTGTATTATTTGCCGTCAGTCCGGGGATGTTCTCGTCCTCCTTCAGAAGATGTTCGTCGTTATTCTCCGTGATCTCCTGTAATTTGTCATCCGCATTGTTGGGAAGCGCAGTGAAGTCCAAGGTATAACCATCATCCCTGGACTCCACATTCTGCCCCTTCATATAGACCCCTGTCATGGTCAATGCTGCCAGAACAAAAGCTGAAGAGGCTAACATTATAATACGCTCTTTGTTAATACCGCTCTTTTTATTTCTTCTCATATCTTATCCGCATCCTTCCTGTTCCCTGAGTCAACTGCCTGCTATACAATCGTTTCAACCACTTTCCCTGGTTTATCCTATAGTCTTGCCCGATTCATGGGTTTTATTCAGAATGTCTTCGATATGAAATTTGCATTTATTTGAAACTATTCAGAGCCATGTAAATAGCGTCGAATGTTTGCATTCGTAAGAACATTCGATGCTATTTATAGGGCGAAGTAACTGAATAGTTATATTTATTCTATGCCTGTGCGGCATAGGCAGCCATATCCACGTGCTGTACCGTACCCACATTTCCGTTTTCGTATAAGAAAATACCGGTCTTGCGGACCACAGCATTGGTCGCATTGGCATTGGTAGTGCCGTCCTGAGCCTTACGGTCTCCCTGCAGGGTAAAATCCGTAGAAGCGTTTTGCAGACAGATAGCACCGACACCCTTGTCAGAAAGTTTGTACAGTACGTCGTTGCCGTTTTCATCCTTGCACCAGATTTTTAATTTTGACCAGATGGAATCGTTCTCATCGATCCAGCCATTGCCATCCTCATCATACTGCGCCAGATCTGCAAAGCCATCCCCATTCCGGGTGCCGAACAGCTCACTGCCGTCGTTGATAGTGCCGTCACCGTTCTTGTCCAGTGCCAGATAGCCGCTGCCATTCAGCACGGAGATCTCTTCTTCCTTGCCATCGGCATCCAGATCAAAATAAAAGGTCTGATCCGACACTTCTGCCACATCAGTATCCAGGTTGATCACCAGCGGATCATGGAGCGTGAATTCTGCTACATTGAGTTGCTCTTTGTAGTATTCCTCGCATCTGCGGCTCATATTTACATTTACATTAAAATTGATCTCTCTGCCATCCTTGGTCCGTACACTTCCCACGGTGGAAAAACTGGTATCCTCCTGTTCTATGTTCCAGGTCTCGCTCACATAGTTCAATATTTTCACACGGGACGTGACCAGACTGAACACGTCTGATGCAGGTGTTGCGGTTCCCTGTGTGCTGCCGGAATTCGTCTGGGTATTATTTACGCTATTCCCTGTATTCCAGCTGTTTCCGGTCTGATTACCGCTGCTCCATCCGTTTTCCTGCATCCAGTCCCGCAAAGTGCTGTTCCTGGACGGGAATAATAAATCAAAAATATAACGCACCGTATATTCCCGGATGGTAGACAATGTCTGTTCACTGGCACTGCTTCGCATATCCCATCTGGCAGAAGATACCAGCAAACGACTCTGCCAGTCTTTGGCTGTCATCGTGGTGTTCTCTGCAGTGTTCTCCTGTTCCTCCGTGTTCTGTGTGGTATCCTCACCATTCGGTGTCTTCTGTCCCTTAGTGGATACATCTGTCAGACCTGCCTGATAATCCGTTATCTCAAATCGTCTGACGCTTGTCTTAGAAGCGTGATAGCTTCTGGCGGAATCCATTCCTATGCTTGCGGAATCAATTCTCAAATCTGTAATTTTCTCCTTTCCCCGACCTCACCACGAACCAACAGGGCGCGCTTCCTGTAACGTTTAACAGTTCACCGCCGCATGTGATACCGCATGTTCTGCTTTGTGTGCCAGCACCCACGCAGAACATATGATATTGCATGGCTGAACTGTTAAACTAAAAAAAGATGGTAAAGAAACAGAATACATATAATATGCCTCTGTCTGATTACCATCCGTGGTGTCATTATCAAACTGTAAAAAATAAGTAGCAGGAAGTGACTGGCCTTGTCACCTCTCTGCTACTTATATCGTCCGCTATGGACATTTTATTTAGTGTTAATTTACTGCTGTTTGGGCTGAGTGGGAGCACCAGGGGTTCCGGGTGCAGGAGGCACCGGTCTGCCGGCTGCTTTCAGCTTTGCTGCGATCATGCTGGCTACCATTTCTCTGGTCACCACGATGTTGCCACCGAAGGGATTGATCACGAATCCCAGCGCCGGGCTGATATTGCCCTGTGCATCTTTGCGCAGCAGCATTCCCGCATAATCGTCAAAGTTCATGGCGAAAGTCTGCTGATTCTCCTCATCTCTCCACCTTTTTAGCTCTGTCCAGTCAGTGAACGCCATGAAGAACTTCCGACCGTCCTCGGTGGACAGCATCGGGAACTGTACTTTGGCATCTCTTGCGATGGTCACCCGGCCGTTTTCATCGGGCACAGGCACCGGATCGATCACGACCGGAGACAGGAACTTTGCTTTCTGCAGTTCATCCAGGAACATCTGTCTGTGTTCCGGGGTGTCCTCTGCTTTTAATAATTCAATGGATCCCACCATCATGGGGTTGGATACCGGTTTGTTAAATTCCATATTTTTTCTCCTTACTTCTCATTGTAACTATTCAGCCTCTCTTCGCGAAACGCATCTGCGATGGTTAGTCACATGTCTCTGAATAGTTACACTCGGTTATAGTTGATCAGGCATCCCTTCAGGATGATCTGACGTTCTTCGTCGGTCAGCTCTCCCAGCTTCAGGGTGAATTCCTTCATGCCTTCTCCGGTTGTTACCACATATGCCTTAATTTCCTCGGCCTTGTCTTCCACGGCTTTCTTAATACCAGGAATGAACAGGTAATCCAGATTCTTGAAAGGCAGGTCTCCGGGCTGGATCAGGAAAGGAAGCATGCCCCAGTTGATCAGGTTGGAACGATAACGCTTGGTGGCATACTCGTTGGCAATATTTGCCCAGCCGCCTAATACCTTCTGGCAGGAAGCAGCCTGCTCACGGGCAGAACCGTCTCCGGGCTTCACTGCGAAAATAGTGGAACCGAATCCGGTGTTCTCGCGACTTGCATCGGGATACTGTTTCTTTACTTCACCCATAACATCCTTCAGTACTGGAACTGCCTGACAAGGATGTCCGCCGTTCATACGCTCTTTCTCTGCCTTCTGGATCTCCTTGGCACGTCCTACATACTGCGGATCCTTACGGCTTAAAGTGAACTCTGCCAGTCCCAGAGGATTGGAGCGGTAGGAAGAGGTCTCACCGGAGGGAATCAGCTCATCGGTAGTGGTTACGGGATCGTGGATCTCGGATACTACCTGCAGTACCAGATTCTCAGGCAGAGCCCCCATAGCGGGCCAGTCCTTGATATTGGGGCCGAACTGGATCTCTACGCTCTCGTCTGCCACACCGTGGGAATCGAAGACACGGTTCTTGTAAATATTGCTATCGAAATGATATTTGTATTTTCCGAAATCTCCATCGAAGTCCGTTGCGGGAGTCAGCACACCCTTGTTGGCTGCAGTGGCTGCGATGGAACGGGCATCCATCAGAGCTACGGAAGCGATCTGGCCGTTCTGCAGCTTGGAGCCTTCACGGTTCGGGAAATTTCTGGTAGAGTGACGGATACTGAATGCGTTATTGGCAGGCGTATCACCGGCACCGAAGCAGGGACCACAGAACGCAGTCTTCATGACTGCACCGGTCTCTAAGATGGTAGCCGCACAGCCGTTGCGGATCAGCTCCATGTATACGGGCATGGATGCGGGATATACGCTTAAAGTAAACTCATCCGCACCGATGTATCTGCCCTTCAGAATGTCGGCAGCCGCACAGATATTCTCGAATCCGCCGCCGGCACAGCCTGCGATGATACCCTGATCTACAATGAACTTGCCGTTCTTTACTTTATTCTTCAAAGTAAAGTCTACGGCACCGTCCAGACTTACTTTCGCACGCTTCTCCGTCTCATCCAGAATATCCATCAGGTTCGCATTCAGCTCTTCGATGGTGTAAGTATTGCTGGGATGGAACGGCATGGCGATCATAGGACGGATCTTGTCCAGATCCACCTCGATCAGTCCGTCGTAGTATGCTACCTGGCCGGGATTCAGTTCCTTATAGTCTTCGGTACGTCCGTGGATCTCATAGAACTCACGGATCTGGTCATCGGTCTTCCAGATGGAGGACAGACAGGTGGTCTCTGTGGTCATTACGTCAATGCCGATACGGAAATCAGCACTCAGGGGAGCCACGCCGGGACCTACGAATTCCATTACTTTATTTTTTACATAGCCATTCTTGAATACTGCGCCAATGATAGCCAGTGCCACGTCCTGAGGACCTACACCCTTCACGGGAGCACCCTTTAAGTATACGGCTACCACGCCGGGCATGTTGATATCATAGGTCTGGTTCAGCAGCTGTTTTACCAGCTCGGGACCACCCTCGCCCATAGCCATGGTACCCAGTGCACCGTAACGGGTATGGGAATCGGAACCCAGGATCATCTTGCCACCGCCGGCTAACATCTCTCTGGCAAACTGATGGATAACTGCCTGATGAGGGGGTACATAGACTCCGCCGTATTTTTTCGCACAGGTCAGACCAAACATGTGGTCATCCTCGTTGATGGTACCGCCTACGGCACACAGAGAGTTATGACAGTTGGTCAGTACATAAGGCATGGGGAACTTCTGCAGTCCGGATGCTCTCGCAGTCTGGATAATACCTACAAAGGTAATATCATGGCTGGTAAGCTTGTCGAAACGGATCTTCAGCTTGTCCATATTGCCGGAGGTATTATGCTCCTGCAGAATACCATATGCCATGGTGTTTTTCGCTGCTTCTTCTTTGGAGATCGTAATGCCGGTCTTCGCCTGTATCTGACTGGCTGCTTCCGGGGTATCCGCTACGATGTCCGTACCGTTTACCAGGTAAGCGCCGCCCTGTGTTAACTGAATCATGCTCGTCCTCCTGTTATTCCACTTCTTATGCGTAATGTGCATCTAAATGTGCACTCCTTTCATTATACTGGATTGTTTTCTCAGATGCAATGATCTTATAAGATGTTTTTGCCACTGTACCACGCTAAATTTTATTTTTCTCCGGGAACCATTCCTCTTTTGTTCCGGTGTTGCTATAATATCCTCAGAAATTATGCCATTTTCCGAAAATCTATGCGAAAACGACAGTTGTCGGCCGAATTCCGGCGGCCGCGGAAAGGAACCTTATGAATGTAGTAATAGCTATCGATTCCTTCAAGGGAAGTATGACCTCCATGCAGGCGGGTTTGAGCGCCGCCACGGGGATCAAACGTGTTTATAAAGATGCACATATTACCGTCCGTCCTCTGGCGGACGGCGGGGAGGGCACCGTCGATGCTCTGGTAAACGGCTGTGACGGCCGTATGACACAGGTGCAGGTCACAGGCCCTTCCGGCCACCCCGTTGTCTGTCCTTACGGCATTGTCGACGAGACCCATACCGCAATCATTGAAATGTCCGGTGCCGCCGGGATTACCCAGGTCAGCGGAGAGGAAAAGAATCCTCTGAACACCACCACTTACGGTGTAGGCGAAGTCATCAAAGATGCAATCCAGAACGGCTGCCGGCATTTTATTGTCGGTATCGGTGGCAGTGCCACCAATGACGGCGGTGTCGGAATGCTGCAGGCACTTGGCTTTGGCTTTCTGGATAAAAACGGAAATCAGATCCGCTTCGGAGCCAAAGGACTGGAGGATCTGGAATCCATCACTACGGATCATGTGCTTCCCGAACTCAGGGAATGTACTTTCCGCATAGCCTGCGATGTCTCCAACCCGCTCTGCGGAGAGCAGGGATGTTCCGCCATCTACGGACCGCAAAAGGGCGCTACTTCCACTATGATCCTGCAGATGGACAAATGGCTGGCTTATTATGCCGCTCTGGCCAGAGAACAGTTTCCTCATGCCGATGCCAAATATCCCGGTGCCGGTGCTGCCGGCGGTATGGGATTTGCTTTTCTTACCTTCTGCAATGCCACACTGGAATCCGGTATTAAGATCATTCTGGAAGAAACCCATCTGGAAAAATATATCCGGGATGCAGATGTCGTGATCACCGGGGAAGGCCGCCTTGACGGTCAGACGGTTATGGGAAAAGCTCCCATCGGTGTTGCCAGGATTGCCAAAAAATATGAAAAACCGGTACTTGCTTTTTCAGGCTGCGTGGTCAAAGAGGCCGTTGCCTGCAACGCAGAGGGCATTGATGCCTTTTTCCCGATTCTGCGGAACGTGGTATCCCTGGATGAGGCTATGCATACCGACAATGCCATGACCAATATGACGGATACAGTAGAGCAGGTGTTCCGTACCATACAGACATTTTCCTCCGTCTGCAAATAATGCACTTTACAGTTTTTCTCTTAATGATAAGCTTATCAACGTAAAAAGTTTCTAAATGTAAAGCGAAGATTTTTCACACTCAAATTTGCTCCTGCACTGTATACTCAAGCATCCCATACCACAGCTTAAAATCTCCGGATGACATCGTGTCCGCACTGCCCCTGCTTTCTAACACTTTTCAAGAAAATGTCAACAACCAGCTGTAGTATGGGCTGCCACCACTCCGGAAGTTCTGTTTGTATTGAAAATGCCATTTTTTGCTAAAAAAATACAAAAGCAGGAGATTTTGGCCTTTTATAAGAGCTTATTTTCGCTAAAATGGGAAAAATAATAAAATCAGTACAAAAAATGTTGGATTTAGAAGTTTTGTTGTACTGATTTTGCTATTTTGATGCGATTTGCCCCAAAGCAATAGAAATGCCTATAGTGTACAGATATTATGAGAAAGCACAAAGCGCCCACGTCAGATGGAATGTCCTTCCAAGAATGATTGTCGGAAGGTGGTGATTTTTTCTCGAAAAGCATTGAAAGACAGGATGGAATGAACAGGATGTTTGCGGCAGGCTCCCTTGCATGACAGCCCTACGCTACGAACCATGCAAAAAAAGAGCGAAACAGCATCGCTTGTGCGCAAGCTCCCATCGACGTGTTCCACTCTATTTCTGCATGGCTCGTAGCTATGCTAACTTTCCATTTACTAAACTATAGATTATTCTTCATATCCATTCGGATTGTTCTTCTGCCATCTCCAGGAGTCTTCGCACATCTCTTTGATGCCGTTCTCAGCCTTCCAGCCAAGTTCCTTCTCTGCCAGAGAAGCATCGGAATAGCAGGTGGCGATATCGCCTGCACGGCGGGGTTTGATCACGTAAGGAATCTTCACGCCGGTAGCTGCTTCGAAGTTCTTCACGATATCCAGAACACTGTAGCCCACACCAGTTCCCAGATTGTAGATCTTCAGTCCTGCATTCTCCTCAATCTTCTTCAGAGCCTTTACGTGGCCCTTTGCCAGATCAACGACATGGATGTAGTCACGTACACCGGTTCCGTCGGGGGTATCGTAATCATCACCGAAGACACCCAGCTCTTTCAGCTTGCCGACTGCTACCTGTGTGATATAAGGCATCAGGTTGTTGGGGATACCGTTGGGATTCTCGCCAATGGTACCGCTCTTGTGAGCTCCGATCGGGTTGAAGTAACGAAGCAGGATCACATTCCATTCGGGATCTGCCTTCTGGATATCCGTCAGGATCTGCTCCAGCATAGATTTCGTCCAGCCATAAGGGTTGGTGCACTGTCCCTTGGGGCATTCCTCCGTAATGGGAACAAATGCGGGGTTGCCGTATACGGTAGCGCTGGAAGAGAAGATAATGCTCTTCACACCATGTTTTCTCATGACATCTACCAGGGTCAGGGTACCGGCAATATTGTTCTCATAATATTCCCAGGGCTTCTGTACGGACTCACCGACTGCCTTCAGTCCTGCAAAATGAATGACTGCGTCAATCTGTTCCTTGCTGAAGATCTCTTCCAGAGCTTCACGGTCCAGAATGTCTGCCTTATAGAAAGGAACCTTCTTGCCTGTGATGGCTTCTACTCTGGGGATCACCTTCTCACTTGCATTGCAGAGATTATCCAATACAACAACATCATAGCCTGCCTGCTGTAATTCCACTACGGTATGACTGCCGATGAATCCGGCACCACCTGTTACCAAAATTCTCATACACTCTCTCCTATCCGCCGTGCATAGGACAATACTATTTGTTCACTATGGCGGCTGCACAATCTCTCATCTGTCAGAGCCGGATGAAATTTTTTCTTCGTTTCTTACAGTATCAGATTACTGTAATTCTATCGATTCCTCAATAACCTTATGTTGTAAAAATCTGTCGAAATGTTTACAGCACCACACCATTCTCGGTGAGCAGTTCTCTGGCACTTTCCACAGAGTCCACACCGATCTTGTTCTTGATCGGCGCAAATTCTTTTCTTCTGACTACCTCAAAAGGCAGGCAGCTGTCCATCTGATGGATCATATCCAGCACCAGACTCTCGAATTTATAACCATTGGGAGTATCCGGCTTTACCAACTCTCCTGCAGCATCCAGATAAGGGATTTTCTTCTCTACGATATGCAGCGGCATCTTCTCTGCCATAATCTTTTCCAGATCCTGTACCTTGAACAGATAATTCAGGATCACACCATAATTATACGCGGGTTCTCCCTTCTCATCCTTAGCATTCATCAGTTCATCGGTCAGTTCATAATATTCTACGATAGAAGGTCTGCCATCCTCTAAGCACATAACGCCTACCTTCTCATCCGGTGCATTCTTGCGGACCACCTTGGAGCCTACGACACAGCCTCTCTGGATCGTAGCACCAATAAAGCAGGGATCAGCGATCCGCTGCAGTACATTGTCTACCGCAAACACATTCAGCCACTCAATGCCTTCGTTATGTACGATATCCAGCATGCCGTTATTTTTCATGGAAATGAACCAGCCGCCGTTACCGTTGGGAGAGGTGGACAGCTTGCCCTTCTCCTCCAGATAAATCTTGCCTTCATAATCGGTTGCCGCAGCCATCTCCTGTTTGAAGAAGTGGACATAATCCGCGTTGTATCCGAAGAAATCATGCTCTTTTAAAAATGCGATCGTTGCGTCATTGTTCTTATCGCTGGTCATCACAAACAGGTGGATCCAGCTGTCTGCCTGATGCACGACTTCCATCAGGTTATTGATCAGGCATTCAAAGATGTACAGTTCACGGGTCAGACCCACATTGTACATGCCCTTGGGATTATCGGAACCCAGTCTGGTACCCATGCCTCCGGCAAGAAGAACAGCTGCTACCTTGCCCTGTCGGATCGCTTCGATACCGGTTGCGGTAAATTCCTCCCTGTTTGCTTCGATTTCGTCTAACTGCATGGCAGCCAACGGTGTGATCACTCCTTTTTTTGCCAGATCTTCTTTATGCTTGCAAGCTTCCAGAATGCTCATATCCGTAGTTTCGATCTGATTCAGAATCCCCTGCTTCTCTTCCTCGTTGAGCTCCCCGTAATACTTCAGAACATGTTCCTGACCATACTTAGCAAGCTTCTCCTTAGCCTGTTCCAGTGTCATACTCATATTCCTACCTCCGTTTTATTTTCTCCGACTATTTTTCTCTGAGCAACAGTCAATTTTCTCTATTATACTTGATATTCCCTACTATTGCAAACCTAACTCCCGGGATCGTTCCCGACCGTAAGTCCTGCCGTTAAGATTCTGTAAACGTGTTGCAAAGATTTTGTAAATATCCCGACAAAATGGTGTTAAGGGTCTGGCAAAACTATTCACCCAGGGAGATCCGTTTACTATAATACGATATGTAAAGTTTTTGAAGGAATCAGCAAGCACTTTACAGACTGACAAAAAAGCGAGGAATCCATCATGAACATCGGAATTTTAATTATTGCAATCGTAGGCGGTGCTACCGGACTTTTATCCACAGCATATCTGGCAATCAGTTTCCCTGCTGTGCTCCTGTGGAAACTCTATCGCAGGGTGGTACACAGAATTCCTCTTACACAATAAGCTTACAACGAACACTTTCCCTCTAAAAGGGCCCGGAAGATTTCTCCTCCGGGCTCCTTGTCGCATTTTCTTATTCTATTTTTATTCCTGTACCGGATCCCAGTTCTCATCCACCAGTGTCGCAGTCACCGCAATTCCTTCCGATGCATTTTCTGCGCGGATCACAAGATAGAACATTCCTTCTTCCGAATCCACGGCATATTCTGACGGATCCTCCGGCAAAAAGACAGAAAATCCCTCCGGGTACTGCTGCATCTCCAGAAATCCCTTTTCCAGCAGTGCAGTTTTGTAGGCTTCTTTTACTGCATCCCGGTCCCCACAGGAGTACACCTTTATTGAAGCAAAAGTTCCCTCTTCGCTGTCTGTCTCCGTACAATCTGAAATCACAGCATCGGGATAGATAATATCCTGCTGCACCGCTTTCAGATATTCCGTTGACATCCGGACACTCTGTAAGATCTCAAAAGTATCTTTTCCATCCTCGGAATGCGCCATGAGTACCAGACTCAAAAGCAAAATGAGCAGATAACTTCCCAGTGCTCCCGCCAGTATTTTCGCAAAAGGATTCTCTGGCTGCCCCAGATTTGTATAAGAAGTGATGATCCAGCCAAAATTTCGGTAGTCCACCGCGGTATTACAGTATTCGCAGACTCCGCCGCCCAAAATGTCCACACTGCCTCCGCAGTTGGGGCATTTGTATTCCCGGAGTGCCCTGCTGTGCTGCGTTACCACATCCTGTCTGCCTTCCAGTTCCAGCCGGATCTCCTCATAACGGTTCCGGATCTTCTTTCCTGTATCCAGTGTCAATCGGGTCCTCACTTCCACGCTGATTCTGTAAGACTCTCCCCGTGTCTCCGCCTCCAGAAAACGCACACCGCAAATGCAACAGTCCACCACATTCTGATACCGTGCCACCACCGTATCCAGATCACAGGATGCGAAAAAGCGTACCTGCTCTGCCGTATCTGCCAGATGGATCATTCGCAGCTGGTATTCCAGATTCTGAAGAAAATTACCCGTGGAGAATTCCGGGATTGCGGCCTTTACTTTCGATTCGTCTTGAATTCTCGGCTTTCTGCGAGTCTCCATCACGATCAACATTATAATAAATATAATGAGCATGTAAAACAACGACCGGAAAAATACCGGAGCCAGACCAATTCCCAGCATCATGGCTGCGGCTGCCTTTACCGCATTGTATCCGTTCCTGCCCAACGCCAACAGCAAAAACATAATGCCGCCCGCACAGATGGCCAGTACCGCAAGAGAAATCGCTGTAATTCCCACCACAGCACCGGCTTTCATAAAGTTGGAAATACTTTTCTGTCTTGCGTCCTCCTCCAGAGAAAATCCGGATACCTTTGTCTCAAAATCACTGACGAGAAACTTTGCCCCGCAGGCATCACAGCCATCGATATAGCTGGTCAGTTTTCCCTCATGTCCACAGTTAGGGCAGATAACCATATCTCCCTGCACATCCGCTTTCAAAAAGCTCGCCGCTGCAATCTCCGGTGTCTTTAGGAACGCAATCTTTTTTCCCTTGCGGTAATAAGTCCGTCTCATTTTTACCGGCTGGGTACGGCGGCAGCTATAATCATAACCATCCTTCCAAGGACCATCATAGTCCGCCAGTCGTGCCGGTTCCTGCATCTCCATATCCACCGTCAGTTCCCGCTGCTGCAGTCTTTTTCTGCTCAGGCGCAGACTTTGCCAGAAAGGCTGGGTTGTCTGCTCCATCAGGTTCTGTTCCGCTTCCCCGTTGCCCTGATAGAATGCTTTTAATTCCCCGTAGAAGTCTTCTGTCCATCTCTCGATCTCTTTCCGTGCATCATTCAGAAACTCTGTTGCCATTTCGTTTTTCTCTCCTCATAAGTGATTCTGCCGCACAAAGGTCATGATATCTTTTGTATCTTTTGTATCTTATGTCCCAACTGCTTTGTCCCATATAGCTATGTATCCATTATATAAGTTGGTACCCGGTATTTCAAGACACTTTCCCGTATAGAATGATTTGTCTCATCGAATATCTAGTGCTGGTGCAGATACTTCTCTCTGGTAGCCAGTCCGCCCCGGATATGACGCTCGGATTTATTCACATCCAATACCTTCCGCGCCTGCTTCGCCAACGCCGGATTCACCTGGATCAGCCGCTCTGTCACGTCCTTATGTACCGTGCTTTTGCTGATGCCGAAGGCCTTGGCAGTCTGCCGCACCGTGGCGTTGTGGTCGATGATATAGTTGGCTATCCCTATAGCTCGTTCTTCAATATAGTCTTTCAAAGGAAAACCCCTCAGGATACTTTTTTACAGTGTATGAAAGTATCTGAGGGGTTATGATAGGGATTGATGCCTTCGGTAAGGCTTTTGATTATTTATTTTTTACATACCATTTGGAATATCTATTTACCCCACTAACTTCAATTACGTCATCTTTCTTTAATGCTTGTAGTAAATTAGAAACCTTCTTCGATTTCTGTTCCTCGCTCAACACCTCTGGCAAAGCCTTCTCTAAAACCTCCATTAAATCTTTTTTGCTAGCTTCCCCCATTGATCCCAAAGCCTTGACAATCAACTGTTTACAAATATCATCATCTAACCCTTTATTCCGAACATACACCGCTTTCTGTCCTACAATATCCGCCACTTTAAAGGATACAAAAATATTGGGATAACGTCCCTCTACCAGCCCTTGCTTTTTCAACTCTTTGAAATTGTCTTTTGATATTGTTTCTTGTTTCTGTACCTGATCCAGCAAAAATACAGTTCTCATATTTAACTCTACATCCGAACGCAAAAGCTGTGTGTAATTCTTGTCCAATATTTTTCCATACACGGTAACCTTAACCCGATTGGTTGTATTCAAATCATACGTTGGTAATGGAAAACACTTATCACGCTGAATCTGATACATCATTGGAATTCCCATCGAATTTGTATCAATCATATATAAATTGACCATAGCATTGCACAAAAATACATTGCGATAGTAGGGCGGTTTATACCCCGGTTCTAATGCCTGTTCTATACTTTCCGGAATAAAAGCTCCTTCATTGATAAATACAAGCCTGTCCTCAAATTCCTCCACGTTAATTTTTCCACGCAAACGATAATCCTGATGAGCGATACAGTTATTGATAATTTCTTTTATTAGCTCCGGTTCATATTGGTCTACTTCATCTGGAAATAGTGTCTGCTGACCCGCTATATAACGATATTTTTCATTCCGAATTTTTGAATAGACCTTATCTACCGCTAATAACATAGGAATATCAAAATGTTCATATGCCTTTACAGAATTATCTGCATTATAAAGTGTCCAGGTAATCCTCGGAATAAACCCATCAAAGAAAAATTTTGATTCACTTTTCCCCAATAACAATAATGCTGTTCTAGTGATTTTTCCTTTTATAGTGATACCAGCCTTATTAAGAACTTCAATATCAGATAAACTTTCCAACACTTCCTTCGCTTTTTTCCGATCGCTCTGTCGCTTTGAAAAAAGCTCTCTTGCTTTTTCAATTGCCCTCTCGTCTAAATCTTCTATCGTTGCGTCTTCTACAATTTCTTTTGACCAGTCCATTCCAATCTGACTTCTAATCAAATCAACCTTATTCATTGGCAAAGGACAAATAGATTCATGTTCTCTGGCATACGCGGCTCCCTGCCATGTTGTTGGAATCCCTCGAATTGCAGGCGGTATCTGAAATACTATCACTCTACATTTTTCGATTATCAATTCATAAATTTCTAAAAATGTCAGCCGCTCATTCGTTCCATTTACGATTTCTTTTTTTAGACTTTGTAAATTTCCTTGCTTTCTAAATTCTGTTCCCACATATCTCTTATCATCGGATATGCCAAAAACCAGCCACGCTTCCTGTAGGCCTCGCAAATTTGCCTCATTGCTGAGTGCCGAAAAGTACTTCCCTATATCATTAAAGGAATAATTCGTTCTTGCTTCTTTGAATTCTATAACTTCACTTTCAAAAGATTCCATCATCTGAGAAATCTTTTCTTTTAATTGGATATCTGTATAAATCATATCATTCCGCCTTTCTAAAATCTTCTATGACTAAATTCTATGACTATTCTATGACTTTCTATGACTAAGTTTAACTTACTTTTAGTCATAACTCAAGCGTTCAAATATAAAAAAATAAGCCAAGAAAAGCAAGTTTTTCACCTTGCTCCTCTTACCCCCGCACATAATTTTTCCTTGTTTTCCGATAAGTTCTCTAATATGTAATCTTTGCTCTCTGGATATAATGCAGCCTCCTCTATAACCCTCTCTACTTTCCTAGCATTTGCTTCTATTAAGAGTTTGCACAGGAAATCTGCAGTATCTTCCGCTGAATTTGGATTATGAAAACGATAATTTAATTTCGTCCGTTTCAAGCGAAAGCTACACCCCCTTACCTCGCCTGTCCTTCTCTCCCATACTATGAGAAGGCTTCTTAGATTAGACCAGACCTTTTTATTTAATCTAAGCATAATCCATTTGAAATCAAATTACGTTCCCAAAATACTGGACTTTTGTCCATTCCTACCATACTTTTTCAAAAATCACACCAATCCTGACTACATCATATTCCATTCAAAGCCGTAAAAGTGAAAGAAAACGCCTGGAAAGGCTTTATGTTACTAAACCTTTTCAAGCGTTTCAATGCCAATCCAGTATACAATTTTATAATCGGCATTCTCTTCGTTGCCTTGTTTTTTCTAAATTCAAATTTAATTTCATTTCTATCTTCACAACTTGGCAAGCAGTGCATTTGTACACACAAAATGCAGTTTTGCTTGTTGGGAGCATCTCCCAAACCCTCAGAGTCAATCAGAAATCTGATTGAACTCCCCGTCTGTTTTCATCCTTTCATCACCTACATTATTTTCGCAAGTAATCAAGCCTTTTTGCCCTTTCATAAGCCAATTCCAAAAACTGACAAATATTTAAATGAGAATAATCCCAATTCATTGGTTCTAAAGTTGTAGCTCCCCAGTATCCTGTACAGGCAATTTTCTCCATAACTGTATCCCAATTAATATTGCCATCAAATGGTAATTGATGTTGATTATGGCTACCGCCGTTATCCTGTAAATGAATTGCCATCAGCCGGTTTCCATACATTCCCAACAAATCTTCATCCGGTGCATAATTTATATGATGACAACTATCATAACAATAGCCTACATTATTTGAAGTGAATTTATTTAACACCACTTTCAAATTTTTAATGTTACTTAAATTCTCAAAAGCAATCTGAATATTCTTTTGTTCTGCCTTGTTTATAAGTTCTGCCAACCGTCTGATTCCTATTTGGTTTAATGGATTATTATCATTTGGCAAATGTATTACCATGGTTGGTATATCATATTCTCGGCAATCCGCTACACATTGTAGATAACTTTGAAATACGCTTTCTCCACTCAAATTGTCCAGTGATAGATTATTCTGTTCATGCACAGGCGCATGGATATTTTCTACAAATAAACCTGCACTTCTGGCTAGTCTTACATCCTCTTGATAACCGTCTCCTCTGCCAAACTGATTGCTCCACCATAACATTACACAATCAAATCCCGCTTTTCTAATCAATTTGTACCTTTCTTCAAAAGAGATATCATATCCCGGACCATAGCCAAAGCAATCATATATTCCTGTCATTTTGCACCTCTCTCACCAATACTCAAGGTTACCTGATTTCATTATAGCAAAAGCACTCCCTGATATCTACCCGAGAGTGCCCTTGTTTCAGTTCTATTCAATTCTCCATATGATTTTGCTTTTATATCGTTCTTTATTGTTACAACCGTATGTACCGTGCTTTTGCTGATGCCGAAGGCCTTGGCAGTCTGCCGCACCGTGGCGTTGTGGTCGATGATATAGTTGGCTATCCCTATAGCTCGTTCTTCAATATAGTCTTTCAAAGGAAAACCCCTCAGGATACTTTTTTACAGTGTATGAAAGTATCTGAGGGGTTATGATAGGGATTGACGTTACTCCAAAAATTCATGTTTTGATTTATCTTTTTGATTTTTATCATGTTCTAATTCATATAAACGTTTGATCATCACGTCTATGACACAGCCACTGTAACATTCACTACGGCTGCAATTGCTTGGTATATTACAAATCTTGTAATCCCCATTCACCAAAATTCTTCCCTGTTTATCCTTTGACGTAAGTTTTTGCATCCTAATATCCCCTTATTCACCATTATTTTTACACAGTTCTTGACAATTAAACAGCTTCTTGCTACTATCTTAAACAAGAAATGGGTTTTCACCACACTTATTGTTGTGGCTTGCTCGTTTCTTTTTTTATTGTCAAAATATCATATAGATATTTTTTTCCGTTTTCAGCATGATTAATAAGTAATCTTGCTCCAAAAACATTATATCTGACCAGCACATCGTTCTCATAAACAGGAATTGCAAATCGCACATTCCTTCTCACTATCTAATGTTCCACTCTTTAATACTAACTGTATATGCTTTATAATATCTTCAGATAATTCCTTATCTGCTATAGACAAAATATAATCAAAGCACCTAAAATGATTGACTGTTTCGATGATATCATCAATTTTTTCATATCCGTCGTTTACACCAATAGTTCTTGTTTCATAGATACTTCTGGTCTGGTCTTCCGTCAGTCTGCTTCCTTCCATATGGTTTGAATTGTATGCCATTCTAATCTGCGTCTGATGATATAGACCACCTTTCAATTTCATTTCCTGTTCTTCTCTCAGTTTAAATAATATAGAATTTTCATCAATCTCTTTTTCATAAGACAAAATAGCGCCAGGCTGACAATCAAAGAATTCACATAACGCATATTATGTAAATATTCGTCCTTTAGTTTTCTAAATATATATTGCAAAGAAAAACTCCCAGATTTTCGCCTGAGAGTGTCCATATTTCACTCTGATTCAATTACCCAAACAACCTTCCTCTTCCGTTTTCCACGAAAGAATATCTTTTTTCGTAAACCAGTGATATAATGCAATTGTAAATAATAACCGGACAGCTTATGTCTGTCACACACTTATGAGGAAAGGTGATACTTATTATGGCAAATGATTACAACAATCTCCCTCCTGAATATCGTCCCATCAGCATGTGGGGATACTTCGGATACGAGATCCTGTTCTCTATCCCTATCGTAGGCTTCATTCTGTTGCTTGTGTTTTCTTTCGGTGGCACGAAAAATGTGAACCTGCGCAACTTTGCAAGATCTTATTTCTGCCTTCTGATCCTAGTTGTAATTTTCGCAATCGTGGTTGCCATCATTGGCGGTGCAGCAGCCAGCGCTGTTGCATATTATTAAGGTTTCCATTGCTTATAGGCAAAATTAGGACATCCTGCACCGACAGAATGTCCTATTTTATTTATATCTCAAATTTTATGCTCCTTGAAAATTCAATAATAATGCTTTTGAGGCAAACGCACCAGCACATTAGGAAGTTTTTCTTCACTTTCCGTAACAGTCTCCTATTTTACTGTCCAGATAACCTTCCCGCCAAACCGTTCTATATTATTACTACCACATGTACCGTGCTTTTGCTGATGCCGAAGGCCTTGGCAGTCTGCCGCACCGTGGCGTTGTGGTCGATGATATAGCCCGCTATCCCTATAGCTCGTTCTTCAACATAGTCTTTCAAAAGAAAACCCCTCAGGATACTTTTTTACAGTGTATGAAAGTATCTGAGGGGTTATGCATCCTGACAATTAAGCCGCTATTTGACAATTATTTTGTTTCAAAATATAATAGTTGTACTTTGCAAGTATCCATTTTGAACATACGGGAGGGTTTTTTTGTGAAAGAGTCAAAGCTCCGGCTGCGTTCCGCCGGTTTACTTTCTGTTGCGGCAGGATTTATGTTGTTTCTTTATGCTCCATTGGAAATTTATTTTAATAACAAATATGAATTCTGGTTTGATTTTTATGATCTGATCCCGCTCTGTCTGTTGATGTTTGCGGTATTTATGGGTGTCAGCTTCCTGCTGGCTTTCATCGTTTCGAAGATAAATACCAGGCTATATCATGGATTTCTCACAGTTTATCTGATTGCGTTCCTCTGCACTTATATTCAGGGCAATTTCATGATAGGCAATCTGCCTCATCTGGATGGAAGTACGGTGGATTGGGCACAGTATTCCGGATTGCGTATCGGCTCCGTTGCTCTCTGGGTGGCAGTCGCGGTTCTGGTGATACTGACGGTGAAAAAGCTGTCGCTTACAAAGGTGGCAGATGCAGCAGGTGCTGTCAGCGGGCTGATCAGTCTGGTTCTGTTGGTGACTCTTGTAACGCTAGGGTTTACAAAACAGGGCCTGGAACACAAATTTTCTATGATCAACACCACCTATGGGGAACTGGAAATGTCTACCGATCAAAACCTTGTACTTCTGGTTCTGGACACAGTAGACGGAGACATCATGTCACAGGTGATCGAACACCATCCCGAATATAAGGAAACTCTTTCTGATTTTACTTATTATAATAATACGATGTCGGCCTATCCATTCACCGCATATTCAGTTCCTTACCTCTTCTCCGGCGAATGGTATGAGGATCAGGAAGAATTTATCGAATATGCAAAGAGAGTCTATCGGGAAGCTCCTTTCTTTGATGATCTGGAAGCCAGAGGATACCGCATGGGAATGTATGAGGAGGAAGCTTACCGTCTGGAAGAAAGCATGCTCCGGTTTGAAAATATGATCGACACGACCCCCACGATCTCTTCCATTGCACAATTTATGAAACTGGAAATCAAGCTGGTCGGATTCAAATACATGCCTTTTGATCTCAAGCGCTTCTGCCTCACCATCCCGGCGGAATTCAATTCACTGGAGAAGACCGATGATATCAGTGATTACGAACTCTTTTCTTCCGACAATCAGGCCTTCTATACCTACCTGAAAAAGACACCGGTAACACTGACCGATGACAAATGCTTCAGATTCATCCATCTGGTAGGCGCCCACAGTCCCTGGCATCAGGATGCACAGATGAACGAGATTGAAAACGGCACCTACGAACAAAGCATTGAAGCCAGCATGACAATCGTGGCTACGTATCTGCAAAAACTGAAAGACAGCGGTGTCTATGATAATACGGCCATTATGATCCTGTCGGACCACGGATACAACATTGAGGATGATGACAGTTCCGAGAAACGGCAACATCCTATTCTGTTCGTAAAGGGTGTCGGTGAGCATTATGATGAACTACAGATTTCCTCTGCTCCCATTTCCCAATCTGATTATCTGGAAGCCTACACACGACTTCTGGATGGCAAACAGGGGGATGCTATCTTTGATTACAAGGAAGGTGATGCCAGAGAACGACGTTTCCTGTTCTATGATTACGATGAGCCCACTCATTTTTATGAGTATATGCAGACCGGATATGCCGGAGATGTAGACACGATGTACTTCACCGGTGTGGAAATCACACCATAATGGTCTCACTCCGAAATAATCACTTGCATTATCTTCTCTAAAAGGTATAATGTTTATAACAGCCTTGTTTTTAACAAATATTGCACGTACATACGAGAAGGAGGGTTCTTATGAAATTATCAAAAATCGAACAGGTAAACGAGTTTCTTGCTATTGTTGACAGTTGTAAAGGGGAGGTTACTTTAAGATCCGTAGACGGTGATATTTTTAATCTGAAGAGCAAACTTTCCCAATATATTGCCATTGCTGCTTTGCTTGGTCAGCATGGTGATGAACTTGAGTTATTCTGCTCAGACAGCTCTGATGAGGGAAAATTCATGCATTTCCTGATGGAAAATCCCAGTGTACAATAGATTCACTTATAAATAATATACTATAATAACAAAGCACTCCCATTAACCGGGAGTGCTTTTGTTATTACTTTAAGATGTAGTTTCACAGCAGCTGCAGCAATCTCCGGTTCTTGTGGTAGCAGAAGATCCGGTCAGACAGCATCTCTCCTTCTCCGTAGACGGCATTGATATGCTGTACGGAGGAACGGATCTCCTGTACACCGGTGCAGTCTACGGGATGCAGGATTGCTTCATGTACGCTTGGAAAGACTACATAGTAGTCCCCGCCCAGTTTCTCCGCCAGGATTGCTTTTACCCCGGGATAGAAAAAGGCCACAGCCCCATGGATTCTGGCAGTAGTGGTGAGGAGATATCCTCTCTGTCCTTCCCTGTGGTTCCAGGGGCTGATCCAGGTCTGACGCCCTTCCTCTTCCGGCAACAGAATGCCTTCCTCATAAGGAAAAAACTTTCTCCTGTCATCTCCCAGAAACAATCTGGGCGGCATCCTGCGGCAGGTGTTCATCATGGCTTCCGTGATCAACTGGTCTTCCGTAAGCTTCCATGGCAGTACCATACCGCGGGACACCTGTATGGTCAGACTGCTTCCGTTCTTCTCACTGGTCAACAGATGCAGCACCAGCGCCACATCTCCAATCTTACGATAGATGGCATTGCCAAGCTCCTGCCTGCACCGTTCATAATTCACCGGACGCACGATCATATGCCTTCTGCAGACAGCATAGCTCAGATTCTCCCCGGAGAGTACGATGTCCTCTTCTTCATCGTCCTCCGTCAGGCCCGCCGAGATCTCCGGTAAAATACTCTGCCATCCTTCCTGTCCGTATCGCTCATACAAAGGCCGTATCAGCCAGTGCTGTATATATTCTCTTTTTCCACGCATCCATAATGCGCAGAGCATATCTTCACGTATCATGATCTGTTCTCTTCCATACATACACCGGTTCATAATATTCATGATATGAACCGCCATCGGATCACCGCATACCATGTGCCGTTCCAACAGGCATATGGTCTTGCCCCGTGCCGTTTCCATGTTCTGCACATTCCAACGCAATTCCTTCTTAAATTCTTCGTATGTCATTGATCCCCCATTATTTTCTCCCTGCAAAAGCAGAGAACTGATCCGTAAATTTGCGTACAAAAATAAAAGGTACTATTAAAAAAATCGTTGGAAATCCCGGCCGAACGGCCTATTTAGAATTCTTATTTCAGAAATTTACAGTTTCCGAAACCATCCGGATTTCGGATAACTCCACCCTATCATAGATAGATTGCTTTGTCTATATGCGATTTCACCAAGGATATCTTTTGTCAAATCTCACAAAAGAATAATTTCAAAAAGAAAAAAAGTCCCCGTTTTCCGCGAAAACAGGGACTTTACAAATGTCAAATATGAAATTACACAACGCGTCGTACTGCCAGGATCGGACGGTAATTGGCATTGCTGATCTTGATACCGGTACGCTGTGTGCTGGCATGCACGATCAGCCCGCCGCCAATATACATAGCCACATGACCGTCATAACAGATCAGATCTCCCGGCTGTGCATTGCTGTAGTCCACACCGGTGCCACAACTTCTCTGCTCATAGGACGTACGGGGAATGCTGTAACCGAAATCACTGTAGATGCGGAAGGTAAATCCGGAACAATCCGCACCATTCGTCAGGCTGGTACCGCCCGCCACATACGGATTACCTATGTACTGACAGGCATATTTTGCAAGACGCTTTCCCATATCACTGCCGGAGGCATTTTCGATGACTGAGGTATAATTGGTCGTTGCATAAGTGCCGGTGGCTGCGGCAGTATTTCCTTGCCGTGCCTGCGTCTGCAACTGTTTTAACTGTTTTTGTTCCTGCTGCAACAGTGCCTTCGCTACGGAAGCCTCCTGCTTTGCCTTCTTGATCTCCGCATCATAGTTGGCGGATTCCTGCTTTTTCTTGGTCAGCATCACATCCAGTTCCGATTTCTGGTTCTCCAGATCCGCCTTATCGGCTTCCAGCTGATCCTTATCGGCTTGCAGCTGGGTCTTCTCTTCTTCCAGCTGGTTCCACAGCGCCAGTACCTGTTCCTTGGTTTCTTCGTATTCCTGCAGTTTCTGGCGGTCATACTCGTAGACGCTCTCCACGAAGTCCATCCGGTTCAGCATACCACTCAGGCCACCGCCCTGTAACAGAAGGTTCACATAATTCTCCGAAGAATCATTTTCATACATCATGCGCATCCGACTGACCATATCGTCATGCTGCTGTTCTTCCTGCGACTTGGCAATATTGTACTCTTCCTGGGTCTGATTGATCTGGATCTGCTTGTCGGCAAGTTCCGTTTCCTTCGCTGCGATCTCATCTTCCTTCATGCCGATACTGGTCATGGTGTTGATGATCTCCGCATTCAGGTCATCGATCTTCTCCTGTACCAGATCCTGTTCATCCTGCAGGGAATTGATCTGGCTGTTGATATTGTTCAGCTGGTTCTGATGTTCTTTAATGTTGTTCTGTAATTCTCCTATGGAAGGGGCTGCCTGCACCGTCTCCGCAGGAGATTCCCAGACAGAGCCGGTGGCCGTCAGCGTCACCGCTGCCAGAAGAAAATAACATAAAAACTTTCTTTTTGCTCTATTTACTTTTCTGCCGGCAGTTTTTTTCTTCATAGGTAAAATGACTCCATATAATTACAGGTCGCAGTTATTTACGGTACGAGGGAAGGGGATAACATCACGGATATTGCCCATTCCGGTGATATACATTACGCAGCGCTCGAAGCCCAGTCCGAAGCCTGCATGACGTGCGGAGCCGTAGCGGCGCAGATCCAGATAGAACTGATAATCTTCCTTGTTCAGTCCCAGCTCTTCCATACGCTTCTCCAGGATCTCCAGGTTGTCCTCACGCTGGCTGCCGCCGATGATCTCGCCGATACCGGGTACCAGGCAGTCCATAGCAGCCACAGTCTTGCCATCCTCGTTCAACTTCATGTAGAATGCCTTAATCTCCTTCGGATAATCGGTTACGAATACAGGTCTCTTGAATTCCTTCTCGGTCAGGTATCTCTCATGCTCGGTCTGCAGATCGCATCCCCAGAATACCTTGTAATCGAACTCATCGTTGTGCTTCTCCAGGATCTTGATCGCCTCAGTGTAGGTCACATGACCGAAATCCGAGTTGACCACATGCTGCAATCTTTCGATCAGTCCCTTATCCACGAACTGATTGAAGAATGCCATCTCTTCGGGCGCATTTTCCAGCACATAGCGGATCACATATTTTAACATGCTCTCTGCCAGGATCATATCATCCTTCAGATCTGCAAAACAGATCTCCGGCTCGATCATCCAGAACTCTGCCGCATGACGGGTGGTGTTGGAATTCTCGGCACGGAAAGTCGGTCCGAAAGTATATACGTTCTTGAATGCAAAAGCATAAGTCTCTACATCCAGCTGTCCGCTTACGGTCAGGTTTACAGGCTTACCGAAGAAGTCCTGGGTGTAATCCACTTTGCCGTCTTCTGTCTTAGGTACATTGTTCATATCCAGAGTGGTCACCTGGAACATTTCACCGGCACCTTCACAGTCACTGCTGGTGATCAGAGGAGTATGCACATAGACAAATCCTCTCTCCATGAAGAAGGTGTGGATTGCATAAGCGATCAGGGATCTGACACGGAACACTGCCTGGAAAGTATTGGTACGTGCTCTCAGATGAGAGATGGTACGCAGATACTCAAAGGAATGACGCTTTTTCTGTAAGGGATAATCCGCAGTAGAAGGTCCTTCCACGATCACTTCCGCTGCCTGCATTTCAAATGCCTGCTTTGCCTCGGGGGTAGCCACGATGGTGCCGCGGATCACAACTGCTGCACCTACATTGATCTTGCAGATCTCCTGGAAGTTCGCAAGTCCATCGCCATATACTACCTGTAAAGGCTCAAAAAAGGTTCCGTCGTTGATCACCAGGAAACCGAAGTTCTTGGAGTCACGATTGTTCCTCACCCAGCCGCCTACGGTGATCTCCTTGCCGATATAGACGTCCTTTTCCCGGTGAAGTTCTCTGATGTCTGTTAATTCCATAATTTTTCCTATCCGCACGCTGCGACGTGCTCTATCTGAACCGGCCCGCATCCTATTCGCCGGTCACATACTATTTTTAAAATTTAATTGTTGGTGATCTTTGCGTTCTCTACCAGATAATCTGTCACTTTATCATAGAGGAAATACTCTCTGTAGTCTTCCTTGGAAGTCTCACCGATATACTCCTCGATAGTGTCATAGCCTGCTGCTGTAGCACGATCCAGCAGGATCTGATCCAGTTCTTCATCACTGATGTTCAGGTTTTCTCTGTTGGCCACTGCCTGCAAGGCAATATCCTGCTTTGCTGCCTCCTCAGAATAGGTAGCCAGGAAAGATGCCAGATCCTGTCCGTAATAATACTGCGTGAACGTATCTCCGTCCACACCGTAAGCAGATGCCATGGAGGTAATGCTGCTCTCCGCTGCATCAGAATATTTCTGTACCAGAGCCTCCGGCACGGAAGTAAAGGTGTTATTTGCCATAAACGCATCCATCACTGCCTGCTGTACATTGGTTTCATAATTCTGCTGTGCATTCTCATTCAGATAATCATAAGCGTACTGACGGAGTTCTTCCTCGTTCGTCACACCATCGATACCGAAGTTACTGATGACTTCATCACTGAATTCCCCATCCTGTGCGGGCTGAATATAATTTACCGTTACCGTAAATACCACAGCCTGTCCTGCCAGATCGGATTTTCCGTAATTCTCCGGGAATGTAAGATTCAGATCCACTGTCTCTCCGGGCATCACGCCGATCAGTCCATCCTCGAATCCGGCAATAAAGCTTCCGGAACCGATGGTCAGATCGTATCCCTGTGCGGTACCGCCGTCAAATGCCACGTCATCCTTTTTGCCTTCGTAATCGATGTTTACGGTGTCTCCGGTCTCCACGGCACGATCCATAATCCCGCCGTTCTCTGCGGTAATATTTTCATAATATACATTATTGACCAGACTGTCCCACTCATCCTCATCTACTTCCACGGTGTCTACGGATACTTCCAGCCCCTTGTACTCGCCCAGTGTCACATACTTGTCCACATCCATATCCTTCAATGCAGTACTTTCTGCTCCGGCGCCGGTCGCTGCATCCGTGCCGTCTCCTGTATCCTTTGCTCCGCAGCCCGCCAGCATACACATGCTTAAAACCGCTGCCAGAAATCCTAATGTCTTTTTCTTCATTCTAATACTTCCTATACCTTTCATTTTGTGCCTACCATGCGAAATGCATCATAGCACCGCCCATTATAACACATCCACCGGGCTATAACAAGGGTGACAATAACCGGCAGACCTGCTCTTTGATACGGATTTTCAACCTTCTGGCCACATAATAATCCCGGGTGATCTGGCGGCAGACTTCCAGGTCTTTTTGAAAGATATCCACCATTTCCTGTGCTTTTTTCTCATCGTAGATCACCGCATTTACTTCAAAATTCAACGCAAAACTGCGGATATCCATGTTCGCCGTCCCATAGCAGAGCACCTTTCCATCCACGATCATGCCTTTGCTGTGGAGAAAGCCGTTATTGTAAGTATAGCAGTTCGCTCCCGCCATGACCATATCGCCAAGATAAGAATAGGTGGCCCAATAGACAAACGGGTGATCCGGCATACATGGGATCATAATATTCACTTCGATCCCAGACTTCACCGCGATCATCAGGGCATTCAGGATCGCCTCATCCGGGATAAAATACGGAGTCTGGATATAAATGCTTTTCTGTGCCTTGTTGATCAGACGCAGGTAATTATCATGGATCTGCTGAGTCGTCTTATCCGGACCACTGCTGATAATCTGCAGATCACAGAAATCCCTCGTACCGGCTTCGATCCCCCGGAACAGTTCCGGGCGCAAAAACAGGTTCTCTCCTGCCGCATAATTCCAGTCTAAAATAAATCGCACCTGGAGCCCCAGTACCGCACTGCCGCAAATCCGCAGATGGGTATCTCTCCAGTGTCCGAACTTTTCATCCAGATCAATATATTCCTTCCCGACATTAAATCCGCCCACGTAAGCCACTTTATTGTCAACGACCACAATTTTCCTGTGGTTGCGGTAATTGATACGAAGCTGAAGCCTCCGCAGGATCGCCGGGAAAAATTCCGCGGTCTGCACACCCTTTTCATTCAGCCATTTCCAGTAGCTGTGCCGCACGGAACGACAGCCCATGGCATCGAACAGAACCCGGACCTCCACACCCTGTGCCGCCTTCTCGATCAGAATATCCTTGATCTGATTGAATAATACGTCGTTTTTAATAATGTAGTATTGGATATGGATAAAATGCTCCGCATTCCGCAGATCTTCCATCAGCGCCCGGAACTTCTCATTGCCGTCGATGAAGATATCCACATCGTTGTCCTTCGTCAGCATGGCTTCTCCGGCCTCCAGATTATACATGACCAGATCCTCATACCCCCGGATATTCTCATCCAGCTCCTGGACATCCCGGGATCTCAGCCGGTACTCCTGCTGTCTTATATCTTTGCTGATGTGATCCTCCACCTCTTTGATCCGGAACATTTTCCGCTTATGCATATCCTGCCCCAGCAGCAGATAGAACACGAACCCCAGTACCGGTATAAAATACAACAAAAGCAGCCATGCCCACACACTCTTTGGATCCCGTCTCTGAAAAAACACGATCACGATGGCAAACAGCATATTAAAAAATACCAGATGGCTGCAGAAAAAATCTATTCCTGTTTTTATGATCTCAAATGCTTCACTCATAATACTGCCCCTTCAGATGAAAAACATCCCTTTTTCTCAATATATCATAATGCAAACCTTCTTTCCAGCAAAAGAGACTGACAAATGCCGAAAAAATCAACATTCTCAGTCTCTTCTTATCTTTTGTATTCAAGCCGGCGGTCTCCGGCCGTGATATTTTATCCCTCTGTGATGAGTGTTCTCTTTCTATCCTGATCGCAGAATTCAATCACATAGGAACAATCCTGCAGATTTGCCTTCAGCTGTGCAGTACAGCTCTGATGTTCCCATACAAAGCAGATCTGGGATCCTTCACTGCTTACTTTGATCCGGCTTTCTTCCGAGAACGCCGGGCAGGAATTCCGGAATCGCAGCAACTCCAGTTGCTGCTTTACAATCGGCTTACTCAAACCACTGCATATCTGTGCTGTCGTCAGATTTGTCCGATTGATCTCTTTATGTCCTCCGGGGCCTGCCATCTTCACCGCTTCATAATCGTTCTTTCCGGCGAACAGATCCAGATACCAGATTTGCGGTTTGCCCGGCATAAATATCTGCAAGGCTCTCGCAAGGAGCATCTTTCTCTCATCTTCGCCCAATGCGCTGAAATAAGTTGCATTCACCTGATAGTAAATGTTTTTCTGACCGTGAAGATCCTTCACATATCCCCCACGGGAGACAATAATGTCGATCAGTTTCTGAATCCGGTCCTCCGCCAGAATTCCTTTGAGATCCAACAGTGGAATCCCATCGTGACAGCCAAGCATGTTCACGGTTCTGATATTTTTATCGATCAGCTCCTGTGCCCATCCGGCCAGATGTTCTCCGTTCCCCGATTCCAGGGCATCTATAATGAGTCCCGGCAGAAAGAAGTCATAGGTGACATATCCCTGCTCTGCTATCTTCTCATATATTTTTTCACTATAGCTTTCATGGATCTCCGGCAGAAGTGCCATGCCGTACGGTTCCGCAATCTGTTTTATTTTGTCCAGAAGTTCCCAAGTGTCCGGCTGATTCAAAAAATTCCGTTCTCCCGGTTTCTTCGGTGCATAGGCAAATGCATCCAGTCTCACAATTTTGGCACCATACCCTGCCAGTGTCTTTAATACTTCACGGTAGTACTCCCACACCTTTGGCGACTGGATATTCAGATCCATCTGACCAAGATAATACCGGTGCTGCTCCATGTAATTCCAGATCGTCGTAATCTGTTCTTTTGTCAGCCTTCCTGCTTTTCGCTCCAGAACGATTTCCTGCAAAATATCCGCCGGCTTTTTCCCTTCCGGACAGCCCATGGACAGTTCCTGTGCAATGATCTCTGCCTGCATGTATTGCAGATCGGCAGCTTTCATAAGTTCCTGAGCACTGACTTTGGGATAGTTCACTTCCTGATAAAAAGTATTCCAGTAAGGGATCTCTCTCCCATCCGGGAAACGCACCATAAGAATGGGGAGTCCTGGTTTCCGGAAAAACATCTTTTTCAGATACTTTTCTTCCGGAAGGATATATCCCTGCTCCGTCATTTCTCCGCAGTCCTTCCAGAATTCATTCCAATTAATGAAGAAATCCTTGTACTCCGATTCTTCCCCTTTTGCAATGATATCCTGGAATTGCTTCGACAACACCGAAGCATGATTCAAAATAAAATCCAGCTTCAATTCAATCCCGAGCTTTTTTATTGCTTCCAATGTCTCGCCGGAAGCATACATCTTGTTCAGAGAATAATCAATCACGGAAAAACCTCTGTCCAGATCCGTATGGTACAGACTGGGCAGAATATAGCAGGAAGAAAATGCTCCCTCTGCCTCTTCCGTCTTCAAAAAATCTACAACATCATCCAGAGTTCCGCCCAAACTATCCGGGTAGAGATTCAACATCGGTCCTATGTTCATAACATCTTTCCTTTTTATTTCTGAAGCTTCGGAACAAATTGCGCATATTCCTTCCGGTCTAACACCGTTCCGTCCCGGGTAACAATAAGTTTTGCTTTCTCAGCCTGCTTTTTCAGCATTTTCTGCTCAATATCCAGTACCATCATCGTAAATGGGTTGTCTATCCATTGATCACGGTTTCTTTCCAGACGGCTCTGCAATGTCTCCTGGGGGGTACTGTCAAGGTAGATAGGGATATCCACACCGCTGTAGTATTCACTGTTGCTGTGTGTCCACTCCACCAACAGCACTTTTATTCCGGTGAAATCCTTCTCTTCATACCACAGTTCTGTCTCTTCGCGTCCCATATGTCTGACCCATAGCTTCTCTCCGCCGGCTTTAAACGCATGAACCAGTCTGTTTACTTCTTCAAAATTAATTTCCTTTTCCGTGCCAAGATAATTTTCCAGAGCTTTTCTGCCGTTTCTAAGATAGGACTCATACCATGGATATTTTTCGACATGTTTTTCATCCGCATCATTTCCGGCTTTTTGAAATTCCTGAATGATTGTACATCGTTCTTCTGTATAAGTCTGCTCTTTCAGCATTCCCACAATTGCATTTTCTCTGAAAATCTGTAGCCGCTCCGCATCATTGTACTTGGGAATTCTATGCGGATAAGCATCTCCGGACAAAATGTAATTTTCTATCCCTTTTTCCTTCAGGAAGCAGGAAAGTAACAAGGCCGTCACTGTTTTTCCGGATCCGGAGCCTCCGCTTACTGCAACGACTACTTTTTCGGAACGTGTCTGCTTCGCACAGTTTTCAATCATGGGGAGCAGCTTTTGCATCAGTTTTTCTGCCAACGCAGTATCATATATTTTCAGTAGCTCCTTTGATGACGGTTCTGCTTCACTTTCCATTATGGTTCCTTTTTCTATCATATCTGTTCCTTTATCGTCATTATTTTACTTTGTGGACTCCCGGTCGATCAGTTCTACCGGAAATACAACCTGGGATGGAACCTTTTCACTCTTTACTTTTTTCACAATCGCTTCTATGGCATATTCACACATTTCCTGCACCGGCTGATGAATGGTCGTAATGGAAGGATACGTCAGTGTGGAAATCCAGGTATCATCGAATCCCACAATAGAGATATCCTCCGGAACACGTTTTCCCATTTTTTTGCATGCACGGATAATATTTGCAGCCATTACATCACTTGTTGCAAAAATTCCATCCAGATCCGAATTTTTTTTCAATAATTCCAAAATATTGTTGCCGAATTCTTCTGATAAGGGAGCCAACCTGTCTGTATAAACCACACGTCCACTGATTTTTTTATCCTCGCAGCACTTCATAAATGCCTTTTCTCTGCTATATGCAGGGATATTTTCCTTGGTAGGCGGGTTAAAAATTGCGATATTTCTGCATCCGGCATCAAATAACCGGTTAGCCGCCAAAATACCACCCTGATAGTTATCGCAAAGAACTGCCGGAATGTTTTCCGCAATTTCTCTCTCAAAAGAAATCAGCGGACAATTGGAATCCAGATGTTCCATCGTCTCTCCGATATGGCTGCACACAACAATTCCAAGAACTCTGTGTGAATAGAGCAGATCAATATACTGTAATTCTTTTTCCCTGCTGTTCTCGGAAATACAGACCATTATCTTGTAGTTGTGTTTTGTCACATAATGCTCCAGCCAGTGAAGGACCTTGCTAAAGTAAGGATGCTCTACAGATGGGAGAATCACCCCGATATAATCACTCTTCTGCCGGGATAAATTTCTCGCCATTTCGTTTGGCATATAGTTCAGCTTTTCCATGGCAGAATATACTTTTTCTCTCGTCTCTTCACTGATGTATCCACGATTATTCAATACTCTGGATACTGTTGTGGAAGTCACTCCTGCTTCTGCAGCTACATCTTTGATTGTTGGCATATTCCCTTCCCCTTATCTTACTTTTTTGCATCAGACAGTAACGGAAAGTCCGTCGTAAGTCAACAGGAACCCCTCCTGACCTACCAGTCTTTCATATTCCTGCGGAATCATACCGCACATATGAGAATAATGATTCAGATAATATTCCGTATCCGGTGTCACTGCATGCATTCTGCGGAGTTTCTCCCGCAGCTCTACATTTTCCCGAATTCCCATATGCGTGTCACCATCCAGTATACCTCTGCTGGTATCCATACTGACGACGTCAAATTTTATGTTCTGTTGTTCTATAAAATCCAGTGTTTCCTCCGGCAAAGCCCCCGTATCATTTGCATACAATAAGGTCGATCTTCCATCCTCGATCACAAAGATCAGAGCTTCCTCATCCAGCTTGTGATATGCCTTTAAAGGTGTAAACTTTAAATGACCTATACGGAATGGTTCAAACTTTTGAATCCGGTGAAATCTCATCCTTGTCAGATCTACATGTGGATCCTTAGCTATTATCTCCATAATACCATCCCGAACCGCATCATTGCCATAAATTTCCATTACTTTTTTATCTTTTTTTTGAATCACGGATGCCATTTCCCGCAGTCGGAAGCATATTTCCGTGGTATTCAGGTGATCGGAATGAGAATGGGTAAATACTAGGTGATTTACCTCCGATAAATCCACATGGCTGTTAATACATTGGGAAAAAATATCCGGCGACAGGTCGATCATCACCTGATCTATCAGAGTACAGCTACGTGTCTTTACATTTTTTCCCAACAACGTTCTTACCTTACGACATGCTTCACACTGGCAGAAAATACTGGGGAATCCTTCTGCTCCGCCTGTTCCGAGATATCTGATTTCCACTTTATCACCCCTTAATTCCGCTGGATGTCACAGATGCCACAAACTGCTTCTGGAATACCAGGAATAATATCATCGTAGGAATAACCATTAATGTAGAGAACGCAAAGACCTGTCCCCAATCAGTGTAGGTATCGGAAAACAGTGACTTTAAAGCCAGCGGCAGTGTTCGGTAAGTACCGTCTCTGGTAACCAGGGTGGGCCACAGCAGATCGCTCCAGGAACGGATGAATGCCATGATCGCAACAGTGGTAATGATCGGCTTAGACAAAGGCATCATGATTTTGGTAAATATTTTCCAGTAGGAGGCTCCATCAATAATTGCAGCCTCCTGCAATTCCTTCGGCATTCCCTTAAAATGATTATAGTATAGATACATGTACATGGGATATGCGACACTTGGAATGGCCAGTCCTATATATGTATTTAACATTCCCAGTGAATTCACTGTCATAAAACGGTTAATGATAATGGACTCTGTAGGAATAATGCTCAATGCCACAATGGTGGATATAATGATTGCCTTTCCACGGAAATTAAGCATTCCCAGTGCATATCCGATCATTGCATTGATTGTGGTTGCCAGCAAGACAAAGATGATCGTTACTACAACGGAATTCTTGAAGAACTTGAAGAAATCCGCTTTCACAATAACATTGATATAGTTATCCAGTGACAGGTCTCCGTAAGGAATGAATGCTCTGATATTTGACATATCCGATTCAATCTGCGCATATGGTTTCAGGGAAGATACGAACAAAAATACGATCGGTCCGATGAAAATAGCTGCTATGAGCAAATATCCAAGATACATGCACAATTTCATAATGATTTTTTTCCTTTTTGACATTGCAGTTCTCATTCCCTAGTCCTCCTTTGCAAACTTATTCTGCAGAATTGAAATAACCATTACCAGCATAAAGAATGTAACTGCGATTGCGGAAGAGTATCCTACCTGTCCATTTACGAATCCGGCTTTGTACAACTGGAATACTACGGTCGTTGTTGCATTGGACGGTCCGCCGTTTGTCAGTACATACACCTGGGTGAATACTTTCAGGGAATTGATAATCACAGATACCAAAACGTATACCAGTGTATTCTTCAATCCGGGTACCGTAATATAAATAAATTTCTCAAAGGTGGTACATCCATCAATTTCGGCAGCCTCATATAGTTCTTCGGAAATGTACTGCAGACCACTTAAAATGATCAACATCTGCATACCAAGATTCTGCCAGATATACATAATTGCCAGACACGGAAGTGCCAGATGCTGATCCTGAAGCCATTTCTGAGGTGCAATGTGCAGCAGACCCAGAAACGAATTTAATAATCCGCTGGATTTGGAGGAAAAAATGAATGCCCAGATAACTGCCACTACAGTCATCGTTACAACCTGCGGACTGAAATAGATCAGTCGGAACACCTGTACGCCTTTGATCTTCTGGTTTACAAAAACCGCAAGCACGGTTCCGATCACCAATACCGAAGGCACTACGATCAGTGCATACAAAAATGTATTTTTAAAAGAAAGTACTGTCACTTTGCTTGTGAAAATCTCAATATAATTCTTCAACCCTACAAAGGCTGTTTCCATTCCCACTTTGGGAATCAGTTGTTTATTGGTAAATGAATACACAACAGACATTGCAAACGGTAAAATGATAAATACCAGTGCCAGCACCACTGCCGGTGTGCAGAACAGGAATGCGGCTTTTGACTCGCCACGTTGCAATCCGCTTTTTTTCTTAGAACTGTTTGCCATAGGTACTCCTTTTTCTTATGAATAAGGCTGCCCTCACAGACAGCCTTATCCGATCCTTCTTATTTCAGATTATTGAAAGTTCCATCCGTTCTCTGTAATAATTTCATCGATATTTGCAGCGGCATCGTGCAACTCTGTTGCAGGATCTGCGCCGGCATAGATATTACCGATAACGCTGGCCATTGCATCATAAATGGTCATATGTGCAGGAGTGTACGGACGCAGGAAGGAAATACCGCTCTCCAGCTGCTGTCTGTACAGATACAGGGTACCTCCCTCACAATAGTCGGGGATTGCATCCATAACACTGGATCTTGCGGGAACCGCACCGTTGACATCTACTACCATCTTGATGTAATCGGGGTTGGTTGCTTCCTGCAGCATTGCCCATACAGCATCATCATTTCCGGATTCCTGTGCTCCTGTGGTCATGATCATAACAGTAGAACCGGAGCAGGTGTAAACCCCGTGTCCCATATCAGGCAGGGGAACCAGGATCAGATCATCGCCAAGTGCAGCCTTATAATCCTGATACTTGGAATGTCCATACAGAGCCAGGGCATTCTCACCCTTCTGGAAAGAATCTTCATAATCACAGGTTGCATCTGCATATCCATCTGTGAACAGCTTTGCCAGGAAATCGAAAGAAGCAATTGTATTATCGCCGTCCAGAGTTCCTGTGCAAAGTCCGGTCTCACGATTCATGTAGTCTCCGCCAAAGCTTGCTACAAACGGCATCCAGGTGTAATACTCGGTGGAAGGTTTGTTCTGTCTTACATAGATGGGCCATTCTACACCGCTGTCTTTTAATTTCTTCAGCGCATCTTCAAACTCTGCTTTATCCCATGCATCCTTGTAATCGGCAGGAATTCTGACACCGGCATTCTCCAGCATGGATTTGTTAGCCCAGAAAGCCAGGCCACTATCGAACTGTGCAACGGAAATGATGTGATCATTATAAGTGCACTCAGATACTACGCTGGGAAGATAATCATCCATCAGTTCATCGGTTACATAATCGTCCAGATTTGCTACCAAACCCGCTTCATAATATTTGGGGATCAGCAGATAGTCGGCAACTACGGCATCCGGCATATCTCCGGCGATAGAAGATGTCTGCATCTTGTTATCCAGCTCGTCCTTGGAATAATACTCATCTGTAATGGTAATATTCAGATCTCCTTCGATCTTGTCAAACATTTCACGGTATATATCATCTTCTGCGCCGGAGCTGATCCAGACTTTCACTTCTTTCCCTTCATAACCGCCCTGTGCATCTGTTGCAGCGGCTGCTGTTCCATCCGCAGTATTTGCCGTTGTTTCATTCTTGGAGTCTGTAGTTGTGGCACCTGTCTCTGAGCTTCCACAAGCTGCTAATGATACGACCATCATTGCACTCAACAATCCTGCTAAAATTTTCTTTTTCATGTATTGTTCTCCTCTCTGAATCTATACATTTTGTAGATATGTAATTGTATGTCAACCGGTTACATATTTTGTAATTAAGAATATATACTAATTTTTATCGTGTGTCAACCGGTTACATATATAAATTTTCAACAAACTTGGATTTGATTTTTTGTATAGTTTCACTTTGTACTCCAATTTGACGCAGATATTCCGGAACTCCACCCCATTCCTGGTCAATCCAGTTCAGAATCCATTTCATGTTGTAGATATTGGAACCGGAAATATCGGTCGTAAATTTTGTAATATAGGTACTGCTACATTGGTAATCCACCAGAATATCTTCCCGATCCACTCCCACGGATGATAAAATCAACATTGCCAGAATACCGGTACGGTCTTTGCCGGCTGCGCAATGGAACAATACCGCTCCCTCGGAATCAGCGACTACCTCCAGAGCTTTCCTGATCTCTTTTCCTCCGTTGCGGAGCATCAGGCGATACATGCGATGCAGCGTTTTGGTCTCCACCACACTACTGTTTACAATATCCAACTGTTCCAGCTTTGTGGTACCCATAAGCGAACAGTTGATATAATCCATACCCTTTCCCAATCTGTCCGGAAGATCTTTTGTCTCACTGGGAAATCTTAAGTCAATGACCGTATTGACTCCCAGGTGCTCTATCTTTTCAATATCCTCTTCCGTCGCCTTATTCAAAGCTGTACTCCGGAAAATCACACCATATCTGGTTACACCACCGTCACACGCATAGCCTCCCAGATCTCTGAAATTTGCCACCTGATCCAGACGATATCTCCTACAATTCATCTCTTTCCATCCCTTTTTATCTCTGTTATTGTTATTTTATTCCTTATTCCAACGGTTCTCTTGAGGTCTTTGCATCCCCGAAAAAGAACATAAAATCCTGAATTTCTGTTCTCATCATTTTATCAGTACTTATAAATTCCTTTGCCTTTTCAAACTGTGGTTTCCTGTCGTAGGGAATTTGTTTCAATCGGATCTCGCCGTCTGTAATCGTCGCATAATGTGCCGTCTTATCCGGGTCATCGGGTCTTCGATACGAGGCACTTCCCGGGTTCAGCCATTCCATTCCATCACCCAGAATATGAATACATTGTCTGTGTGTATGCCCGAAAATCAGTCTTCTGTTCCCTGTATTATCTGTTCCGTAATGCTCCGCCCAATATTTATCAAATGCGTACCTGCTTTCTATCGTCCCATAGCCACTATCATACTGATGGGCAATTCCGTATTTCCATCCGTCTGCCTCAAAATATGCGGTTTCCGGTAACTGCTTCAGCCACCTAATACCCTGGTTGTTTAGCTGTTCACAATTATAGTGAACCCACTTGTATTTTCCATCTTCTACATTTTTCCATTCCTTACTTTCATAAGTATTTATAACGTGAAGATCATGGTTGCCATACACAAGATGCGTGTTTTTCAGATTGCGGAACCGTTCTATCACTTCCGCCGGATAGATTCCATAGTCTGTATAATCCCCGGCGCAGCACAGAATATCGTAATCAGCCTCTTTTTCCAAAATGGTGTTCAATGCGGCTATGTTCGCATGTACATCTGATACTACCAGTACTTTCATTTTCCGCACCTCCTTCTTTTTTCACATTATATAATTTTACCGCACGTATGTCAACCGGTTGACATACGTGTTTCATAATTTTTTATATTACAAAAAGACTGCCACATGGTGACAGTCTTCCTTACAAGAACCGGAAACAAGATAGAAATCATAAATGTATGGTTGCGTATTTCATCACATCTATGTTACAATGTTTTTTAGGAATTTGTTCCGATTAACTGAAGGAGGGACTGTAAAATGAGTCCGGTGGCAATCACATTATTAGTTATTGTAATAGTACTTGCGATTATCATTGCAGTATTATATTTCTTAGGTAAGAAAGCACAGAAGAAACAGGCAGAACAGCAGGAACTGCTGGATGCCAACAAACAGACCGTATCCATGCTGATCATCGATAAGAAACGCATGAAGCTAAAAGATGCCGGTCTTCCACAGATGGTCATTGACCAGACCCCGAAGATGATGCGCGGTTCCAAACTCCCCATCATCAAGGCAAAGGTTGGTCCTCAGATCGTATCCCTGATCTGTGACGAGAAGATCTTCGACAGCGTTCCTGTGAAAAAGGAAGTAAAAGCCGTTGTCAGCGGTATCTATGTACTGGATGTCAAGGGACTGCACGGCAAGACCGAAGCTGCTCCCGAGAAGAAAAAAGGCTTCTTCAAGCGTCTTGTAGCTACGGCACAGGAAAAGGCCGGAGCAAAGCCTGTAAAGTAAATAACTATTCAGACCCCATTGTGTGTCGTCTGACGCACATAAAAATAGCAGATGTTCGTTGAATGCTTGCATTCATAAGAGCATCTGCTATTTTTTATGTTTATCTTTCTTCTATTTTTCCCGAATATGGATCTTCAGGCAGCTTTCGCTCAGGGGTTCTCCCTCATGATCCAGCGTGTATTCCACCGTCACGTGAATCTGATCCTCCTGTTCCTCTACCAGTACCCTGCTGGTTTCGATCCCCAGCATCAATTGCCCGTAGGGTGTGTTATACGGGATCATATGTCTCTTATTTTCCTCGAAGATCATATGCATCTCAGCTGTCCCCTGTCTGGTCAGTTCCAACAGATGATCCCGGAATTTGATCCGGCTCCTGCAGGGAGCTTGGTCTTCATCCATTTTCTCCTCATAGAGCAGATAATGACTGTCGTTTCTCTTAAAATATTGTGCCGGCTGCACGGTCTCCACCGCTTCGCTTTCCTGCTCCTGTCCGGAAGCATGCAGACCGGACAGTACAAGTTCTACCTCTCGATTCATTTTCTCTTCATCCTCTAATACTCATCGATCTTAATGGTCTTGGCCGACAGGATTCCGTATTTAATAATGGAATTGGCAAAGTGCTTGAACTTCTCCGCCCCATCGCTGACATAGAACTGGTACTTGTTCTCTCCCAGATGCGGCTCCTCATCATTGAGAATATGATAATGCTGTAACAGTTCCTTCAGTTCTCTGGCTGTCTCGTATGCCGGATTCACCAGTGTCACCTGATCTCCCATGACACGTCCCACCGTGGAACGGATCAGCGGATAATGGGTACACCCCAGAATCAGGGTATCGATGTCAATATCAATCAACTCTGACAGATAACGCTTTGCGATTTCATCAGTCACGGGATCTTCCCACAGGCCTTCTTCCACTAAAGGTACGAACAGTGGGCAGGCCTTGCCGTAGATCGTAACATCTTTATTCAGTTCCTGTATGTATTTGTTGTACATCTGGCTGCCGATGGTAGCTTCGGTGGCAATCACGCCGATGCGGCCGTTGCGTGTCACCTCCGCCGCGGTTCTGGCTCCCGGCTTGATTACACCGATGATCGGAACATCGATCTCTTTTTCCAGTTCATCCAGTGCATAGGCACTCGCCGTATTACAGGCCACCACAATAGTCTTCACCTGAAAAGTCTCCAGAAACCGCACGATCTGCTTTGAAAAGCGGGTCACCGTCTCCTTGGACTTACTGCCGTAGGGCATTCTTGCCGTATCTCCGAAATATATGATCTTCTCATTGGGAATCTGCCGCATGATCTCCCGGGCAACGGTCAGTCCGCCGATACCGGAATCGAATACCCCGATGGGGGCATCCTTTTTCAGCGCAGTAACATTCTCCTGATACATGGGATTTCTCCTTTTATTTTTTTAACATCGTAAGCAGTCTGCTCTTGAACCGGATCTGCTCCGGATCCGCCTCCAGAATCTTCCAATAGATCTGGCTGTCGGAATTCCATTCTACCACTTCCGGACCGGTCTGTACAGTCTCTGCCTCCGTGGCTTCCGTCTCCTCGTATACGATCTCATAGGTGGACGGCAGCATCGTAAGCTCCGGGTAGATCACGCCCCACCAGCCGTAACAGGCCAGTGCCACAGTCAGTATCCGGACTCCCTGCACCAGCCGGTGTAATATTTTCTTTTCTGCAATCATCCTGCGATATTTTTCATAACAAACATATAATCTATCCATCAGCATTCCTCTTTCCATAAATTACCGTTTCGGTTCTATGGAAATCATTACCGCTTTCCGGACAGATTATACTTTTGAAATCTATTTATTTTTCTCCCGTTCCAGACGGATCTGGCGGATGATCGCCTTTTTCTGATTATCTATATGCACCTTGGCCATATTGGATGCCGTTTCCTTATCCTTTTTCACGATGCTCTCATAGATGACCTTGTGTTCCTCCACCAGGCGCTCATGCTGGCTGAAATCCTTGATATACTCAAAACGATAACGGTACATCTGCTCGGACAGGTTGTTGACCAGCTGGATCAGGCGCTGGTTCCCCGTGGCCTGTACAATGATGTCATGCAATGCCACATCCGCCTGTGCGATCTGTTTAATGTCATCGGTCTTCACCGCCGCTTCAAAGGTATCGCAGGCCTTTTTCAGATCCTGTAATTCCTCCGGAGTGATCCGGTCACACGCCAGCTCCACGCAGAGCGCATCCATGGCCCTGCGGACCTCCAGGACATCGTTCATGCTCTTCTCCGTGATCTGAGCCACTTCTGCTCCTCTTCTGGGGATCATGGTCACCAGTCCCTCCAGTTCCAGCTTACGGATGGCTTCCCGGATCGGCGTACGGCTGACTCCCAGCTTGTTGGCAAGATGGATTTCCATCAGTCGTTCTCCCGGCTTCAGCTCCCCCGTCAGAATGGCCTGCCGCAAAGTATTGAACACCACATCTCTGAGTGGCAGAAATTCATCCATTGTCACCTGTAAATTATCCTGCATACCTCTACTCTGGCATTACTCACAAAATTCCGTCAGGAAAATCTGCTTTGCCAGCTGTTCCTCCTCTAATTTATCATATGCTCTGCGGGCCATGTCCTTCTCTACAAAAATACCGAATACCGTGGGACCGCTTCCGCTCATCAGACTGTTGATGGCTCCCAGCTCCTTCATACGGTCCTTGATCGTCTGGATTACAGGATATGCACTGACGGTTACCGTCTCCAGCACATTTTCCATCCGGTCCAGGATTCCCTGTAAGCTTTCCTCAGCGATGGCTTCCACCATACCGTCAATATCAGGATGTTTCACGATCTCCTGAGCATCCAGATGTTCGTACACGTATTTGGTGGAAACATTGATATCGGGCTTTGCCACCAGTACATAGCAGTCCGGTGCCGGAGCAAGCGGTGTCAGTTTCTCGCCGATTCCCTCAGCCAGCGCCGTTCCGCCCATGACGCAATAGGGAACATCCGCACCGATCTTCACCCCCAGTTCCATCAGGTCCTTCAGTGTGCACCCCAGATCAAACAGACGGTTCATTCCTTTTAAGGTAGCTGCCGCATCCGTACTGCCGCCGGCCATGCCCGCTGCTATGGGAATATGCTTCTCCAGATGGATCTTCACGCCTCCACTGATAGGATAAGTCTCCATCATCAGTTTTGCCGCTTTGTAGATCAGATTATTCTCATCCGTAGGCAGTTCACCGGAATCTGTGGTTATCACGATCCCACCGTCTGTTCTCTCAAAGTCCAGCACATCATAGATTCCTACAGTCTGCATGACCATCTTCACTTCATGGTAACCATTCTCCAGTCTTCTGACCACATCCAGCCCCAGATTGATCTTGGCATACGCTTTTATCCGATATTCGTTCATTTTTGTCTCCAATACGTTAGGGCGCTATTCCAAAACTACATGCCTCTGAATAGCGTGTATACAATAATTGTACTTAATTTTATACAATCCTGCGTATTTTGTCAATGGAGTGCGGTTCTTTCCATAGATTTTTCCACTGTTTTTCTCTAAATCCTCTAAAGTATCCACTGTCCGGGGACGATATAACAGGTGAAACCAAAAACCCTCAGAAGGTTAAAACATGTATAGTCAAGGATGACAACAGGTACGGACAGCAGAACCGTACCGGAAAAGAGGAAACTATGAGCGTAAACGGAGTTACATCAACCCAGGCCGCTGCAGCCTACAGCTATAACAGTACAAGTGCAGCAAAAGAGAAAACTTCCGCAGAGGAAGCAAAAACTACAACTACCGCGGAAGATACCGGTGTCATCTATGAGCACAGCACCGCTGCCAAGACTTCTTCGACGAAGAAAACCTATACACCGGATACCAATCTGGTCAACAAATTAAAGGCAGATGCGGAAAACCGTGCCAGTCAGCTTCGTTCTCTGGTAGAACAGATGATGGGCAAGCAGGCTAACACCTACGGCAATGCCAATGACATCTGGTCCTTTTTACGTTCCGGTAATTTCACCGTAGATCCTGCTACCAAGGCACAGGCGCAGGCAGATATCGCCGAGGACGGTTACTGGGGTGTGAACCAGACTTCCGACCGTATCATTCAGTTTGCCAATGCTCTGACCGGCGGTGACCCGGACAAGATCGAGTCCATGCGCGAGGCATTCAAGAAGGGCTACGCACAGGCTGAGAAGACCTGGGGCGGTTCTCTTCCCGAGATCTCCCAGAAGACTTATGATGCTGTTATGGAGAAATTCGACAAGCTGGCAGCAGATGCCGGACTGACCACAGAAGAATAATGTCGTATACTCGACAGACTTTCCTATAGAAAAACCATGTTGTACTGATGCCACAGAACGCATCCATGTACAACATGGTTTTTCTTTTCCGAACTGTATCAGGCCAGACCTTTTACCAGCAGCACCTTCTGCCCCGAGCGTAATTCATCGCTTTCCAGCGCGTTTAATTCTCTTACAGTCTTCACCGGCATATGATATTTCCTGCCGATGCTCCACAGGTCATCCCCCGGTGCCGCAATATAGATCACCGCACTGGGCAGTCCGGCCAGCACATTACTGTCGATTTCCTGCTCTTCCACCCCTTCGATGGCTTCCAGCGGAATATTCTTCATCACGGTCGTGGAAAAGGAAAGAACAGCCTTTACATCCAGTTCCTCTCCCTCCAGCAGATTCACCTGCAGCTGCTCCAGTTCACTGTGTACCTCTGCCTGATCCGTTCCCGTCACTCCCTGCACATTCAGGGTATATTCATACGGAATCTGCTCTCTGGTACTCACATAAGGAGTCTCATCATTTTCCGTAATGCACAACACTGTAAGATCAATGCTGCCCTGCAGGCGGATTCCTTCCTCTGTGGTCTCCTGATGATCGATCGTCACGATTCCCTCACTGTGCAACACCTGCAGTACCGGTGAGCCGATATCGGTCTTTCTGTGATCCGTCACTTTTGTCTTGCCTGTGATTCTGGCCAGCAACTGACGCAGGCTGGCATCTCTGGTGTCCGGGATCACTTCTTTTGTCACGCCGTAAATATCTCTTAAAATATCGATCTGCTCTTCCTCATAGAGACGGATATTCAGTTCCAGAGCACATTCCAGCCCAAGGATTCTCTCTTCCCCGTCCAGATCCGGCTGGATCGTCAGCTCTGGCTGTCCGTGTTCCTGTCTTACCAGTGAATACCGGATGTCCGGCAGCAGTTCCTCCCGACATCCCTGACATTCCAGAGTGCCATTCAGCGGAATTGTCGTCTCATAGGAACGAATAGACCGCTCCTCCCCCTCTGCCTCATAGAGAACGAAGACCTGAATATCTCCCTGCACTGCCAGTTTCTCTTCCTGTGGCTTGAATTCCACATCCCGCAGTGACACATTACTCCAGAGGATCTGGTAAATATTCGGATAGCTGGAGGGCAGCGGAATCTCCTCTTTTTTGCGAAAAATATCGTTCTTGCAGATGGAAAGCTCCGTCACCTCCATGGGCGAGATCCGGTATTCCACACCTTCTCCGGCGCTGCCTCCCTGGATTCCCACGGGCAGTTCTTCACCGTAAATCTCTTCGATCCGGGCCGTGAGAAGCAGCAATGCCTGCAGATTCAGCTTCCGGGAATTGATCATATTTACCGTGAAATCTTCTACAGTTCCATTCACCGCTACAGTATCTGACGGTAACGTTCCCTCCATATGAATTTTTTCTTCAAAGGGCAGTGCACCGCTTAAAAGCACCAGATTGCTCCCTGTCTCCTGCGTATGATACAGAATGGCATAGCCCAGTTTTCCCCGTACCGTCACCTCATCCGTACCGGGCCGGATCTCCTCGATGACAACTTCTCCCTTTTCCAGGTTCAGGGTACTGATGTCCGGTTTATCCTCTGGAAGATTCAGATCCTCCTCCATGGTAAACTGTATGACAGTGGATCGTTTTACCCGGTCCATATGTATATTTCTCTTGATCAGCTCCACAATAAAAGACCTCCATATATACAGATATATCTATATATATGAAGGTCTCTGTGTACTTATACCGTATTCTGTTCTCTGTATCTTACTGCACTGCACCGATCAGATCGGTCAGATTCTCCACATGGTAGGTACGCATGTAATCCTCGATGCCCTCCACTACTTTCACGGTAGTATAGGGATCCACAAAATTCATGGCTCCGACGCTGACAGCGCTGGCACCTGCCAGGATAAATTCGATGGCATCCTCCGCCGTGGCAATACCTCCCATACCGATAATGGGGATCTGTACCGCCTGTGCCACCTGATAGACCATACGGACAGCGATGGGTTTGATGGCAGGGCCGCTCATGCCGCCGGTCTTGTTGGCAATGGCGAATTTTCTGCGGTGAATGTCGATCTTCATACCGGTGATGGTATTGATCAGGGACAGGGCATCTGCGCCTGCTGCCTCCGCTGCCTTTGCCATCTCCGTAATATCCGTTACGTTAGGGCTCAGCTTCATGATAATGGGCTGTTTTGCATGATTTTTCAGTTCGGAAGTAATATTGTACAGAGCATCTGCTTTCTGTCCGAACGCAATGGCTCCTTCCTTGACATTGGGACAGGATACATTGATCTCCAGCATGCTGACTGCCGGTTCGTCTCCCAGTCGCTCTACCACATCCACGTAATCCTCTACGGTCTTACCGCAGACGTTCACAATGATCTTCGTATCATATTTTTTCAGGAAAGGAATATCTCTCTCCATGAATACGTCAATGCCGGGGTTCTGCAAACCGATGGCATTGAGCATACCGCCATATACTTCTGCCACACGAGGGGTCGGGTTGCCGGGCCAGGGCACATTGGCTACACCCTTGGTCACCACCGCACCCAGGCGGTTCAGATCTACGAATTCTTCATATTCCATGCCGGAGCCAAAGGTTCCGGATGCTGTCATTACGGGGTTTTTGAAAGTTACTCCTGCAATCGTTGTCTGTGTATTCATCAGATCTCTACCTCCTCAGCATCAAATACGGGGCCATCGGTGCAGATTCTCGCATTATGCACATGAGAATGATGATCCACTTCTTTGGTCTTTACCACGCAGCCCAGGCAGGCACCCACGCCACAGGCCATATGCTCTTCCAGAGAGATATAGGCCTTGATTTCTTTTTCTTCCGCATATTTTTTGATCGCACGGAGCATGGGCATCGGTCCGCACGCGAAGATCACATCTGCCTGCAATGCATTTTCTTCGATGGCATTCATGACATTGCCCTTCGTGCCGACACTGCCATCCTCGGTGGCAATATATACGGTTCCGTTCTCTTCCAGATCCTCTTTTAAGAACAGCTGGTTATCACGGTAGCCCACGATGATCTGCTTTTCTGCGGAAGCCGGAAGCTCTCTTGCCAGCTCCAGCATGGGAGGGATACCGATACCTCCGCCCATAAGGAATACTTTTTTGCCTTCCGCTGCCTCTGTGGGGAAGCCGTTGCCTAAGGTTCCCAGAATCTCCACACTGTCTCCTTCTGTATAAGAAGAAAATTCCGCGGTGCCCTGTCCGGCAATCCGGTACACAATGCGCAGGGCATCCTTTTTGTCGCTTACCTGACAGATGCTGATAGGACGGGGCAGCAAGGTGCTCCGGTCCTTGGGGTATACGCCGATGAACTGACCGGCTTTTGCCTGTTCAGCCAGATCTGTAGCGATCCACATGTCAAAAATTCTGGGTGCGATCTCCTTCTGGGAAAGCACAGTTGCTGTGATTTTCTTTTTCATGTTATTGTCCTTTTCTCTTCTATTTATAACGCTATAGCGCTCTTATAAGTGCTCTCTGCCATGGGCTCTACGCTTCGTATACGATCCTGCCTCCGCAGATGGTCTTCCTCACTTCACCCTTCAGATTCCATCCGGTAAACGGTGTATTCGTGGCCTTGGACGCATATTTCTCCGGAGTGAACTCCGCTGCGGTATCGATCAGAATCACATCCGCAGGACCTCCCTCGGCCAGATATCCGGCATCCAGATGGTACATAGCCGCCGGATTGGTACTCATCAGACGCAACAGCTGCTTCATGGTCAGATATCCTCTGTCCACCAGTTCCGTAATGCCCAGCGCCAGAGACGTCTCCAACCCGGTAATGCCGCTGGGTGCCTCTGTGATCGGCTTTGCTTTTTCCTCCGCAGTATGGGGTGCATGATCCGTAGCGATCATATCGATGGTGCCGTCCACCAGTCCCCGGATCACCGCCTGACGGTCCGCTTCCTCCCGCAGGGGCGGATTCATCTTCGCCAGTGTACCGTACTTGATCACTGCATCCTCAGTCAGGGTAAAATGATGAGGAGTGGCTTCCGCGTGGATATTGGAGCAGCGCTTTTTGGCCTGACGCACCAGTTCCACCGCTTCCTTGCTGCTGATATGCTGAATGTCGATGCAGGCTCCGGTCTCTTCTGCCAGCTTCAGGTCCCGCTCCACCAGGGCAATCTCCGCCTCTCTGGAGGAACCGCCGATCCCATAATATTCGCTGGCCTTTCCCCGGTTCACACCGTTGTTCTCGATATATTTCGGATCTTCTTCATGGAAGCTGATGGGCATGTCCAGCTCTGCGGAGATCTCCATGGCACGGCGCACCAGTTCCGCATTCAGCAGGGGCACTCCGTCATCCGTGAATCCCACGGCACCTGCCACTGCCAGTTTCCTCATATCCGTCAGCTGCTTTCCCTTCATGCCCATGGTCACATTGGCACAGGTGGTCACATGGATACCTGTCTTTGCTCCCTTGTCCAGAATATAATGAAGTGTCTCCTCGCTGTCCACCGCAGGCTTCGTGTTCGCCATCAGTACCACTGTGGTCACGCCGCCTTTTGCTGCTGCCGCAGCACCGGTGTTGATATCTTCCTTTGCCGTAAAGCCGGGATCCCGGAAATGCACATGCACATCCACCAGCCCGGGAGCCACCAATAACCCTTCCGCATTGATCCGGGTCACTTTGCCCCTCGGTTCTATCTTTTCCGCAATCTTTACAATCTTGTCACCGTCGATCAGGATATCATAATTGCCCTCTCTGCCCGACTTGGGATCGATCATGTAGCCATCATGTATCAGTATCATATTGTCTCCATTCCCGGGCTTTTACCACCCGCCTTCGTGACCTGTTTCTCGGAAAAGTTTATCATGTTTTCATAGAAAAGAAAAGAGTGTTATAATAGAAAAAAGGAGGTCTGACGACATGAAAACAAGAGAGGAAGCGCTGAACTACGGATTGTCTTTTCCAAATACTTATATGGAAATGCCCTTCCACGATCCCAACTGGCAGCTGGTACGTGTGAAGGGCAGTAAAAAAGCTTTTCTATGGACTTATGAAAAGGATGGATTCCTGCATCTGAATGTGAAAACAGATCCTGCCTGGCGGGATTTCTGGCGAAGCACCTTTCCCTCCGTCATCCCGGGCTATCATCTGAACAAAGAGCACTGGAACACCATTATTTTAGATGGTTCGATCCCCGATGAGGACATCCGGCGCATGATCGCAGAAAGCTATGATCTCGTCACCGACAGTCCTACGAAGCGGATCTATGAAGCCGTCAAAAAGATTCCGAAAGGCTGCGTCGCCACCTACGGTCAGGTTGCCGCCATGGCCGGAGAACCGAAGATGGCCCGGGCCGTGGGCAATGCCCTGCACAAGAACCCGGATCCCGACCATATCCCCTGCTACCGCGTGGTCAATTCCAAAGGGGAACTCTCCGGTGCCTTTGCCTTCGGCGGTTCCGACGAACAGGCCAACCGCCTCCGGGCCGACGGCATTGAAGTCATCGGTAATAAAGTAGACCTGCAGAAATTCGGTATATCGCTGTGAAACTTTTTTCATCGCAGCCTTTCGTCCATGATACCGGAAGCCGGCAAATTTCATCGGTTCTGGCCGATTTTTTACCATGTCAGCAAGGCCATACTGCGGTGTGAAAAACCAATCTTCTGTCCCTGAATGCTTCCATCGAGACGACCCGTGCCTGAGAACATAGCCGCGGATTCGCCGTCGTAGCGGAAGAGATCTCCTCCCAGACCACTTTTGTCCAGGAGATGACCGGTGCTTTACGGGACGATGTAAAAGCACTGTAATATTTTTCGTTGCAGTTTTTTTACTTTTTCTTCTCAATCTGGGAACGGATATCATCCTCCAGAATATGTTCCACATCTTTTGCTTCTTTGCGGATGTTTTGCAGATTTTCACGAATCTCCCGTTCCTCCTGTACGATCTCGGGATGTTCCTTCTTTTCTTCTTTAATGAACATACACAGGAAGCTGATCAGTAATATGATGCAGGAGATCCAGATGGTCCTCGCCCCTATGTAGCCGATCATATGTCCGCCCAGCGCCGCACCAACGGCAAACAGGAAAATGATTCCAAAATAATTGCCGGATTTCCGTAAGATTTTTTTGTCCTTCGTCTTCCCATAGGCACACAGGGATTCCATGCCGCTGCGCAGATTACCGATACACATGGTACTGGCAAAAGCATAACCGTTCACCTTGCGAAAAGCCTGTACCTGCATGGCGCAGGCGAAAGATACCATGGCATTGGCCAGCAGATCCATCTCATTCGGGAAAAATCCCACGGCAAACAGCAACAGAATCTCTATAGCAAGCACCAGCTGCCGCCAGTGGATCCTCTGAGCCTTCTGATATCGCATATGGATGCACTCCGCTGCCGCTACTCCCAACGCGAAGAACAAAAGCGGGGAAAAATACCGAAGCGCCACGGACCAGTTCCGGTCTACCAGATTCTGGGCCAGCAACACGATATTACCGGTCTGGGCATTGGCGAATACCTTGCCACGGTACATATAAGTATAAGCATCCTGTAATCCGCCGGAAATTGACAAAATTCCAGCAATCAGAAACGACTCTGACATTTGTCCGTGTAATTTACGTTGCATAGTAATTCTCATTCCTTTCAGTAACCTGCAGATTCTGTCTCCGATACATACAATTACCTTCCTACAGGCATCTCCTGATTACAGTACAGGCAACGATATCTTCCGGAAGGTGACAGTTCAAATATGTGGTCACAATTCGTCTCTATACTGGTAATACAACGGGGATTTTTACATTTTATCACATTAACCAGTCTTTGTGGAGGAACCGGATGATACTTTTTTACAACTTTTCCGTCCCGGATCACGATCAGTGTGATCTGACTGTCCAGATATCCCAGAATATCCAACCGCTCCGGCAACGTCTCGCCCTCAATCTTGATCAGATCCTTGCAGCCGTATTTCTGGCTTTTCACCGATTGCAGCAATGCTACAGACTGCGTCTTGGATTCCAATTCCAGCAATCTGTAGATGTCCATTCCCTTTCCCGCGGGAATATGATCGATCACAACACCATTCTGAATGGATTCTACGTTTAACATAAAAACACCTTCTTTCCCGTCACAGGATCCGTAAGGTCTAACAGACTTAAGATCAATGCCATACGGATAAATTTACCATTCAATACCTGCTGAAAATACGCTGCTCTCGGATCTGCATCCACTTCCGGTGCGATCTCGTCCACTCTTGGGAGCGGATGAAGAACCGGCATGTCCGCTTTCGCCAGATTCAGTTTCTCCTGATCCAAAATGTAGATATCTTTTAACCGGATATAATCTTCCTCATTGAAAAAACGTTCCTTCTGAACTCTGGTCATGTAAAGCACATCCAGCTCTGGCAGCGTCTCCTCCAGGCTGGATACCTCATGGTAGGGGGCTTTGGCCGGTTTCAGAGTATCCTCGATCAGATATTCCGGAACCTTCAGTTCCTCCGGAGAAATGAAATAAAATTCATTGCCCGGATAGCGCACCAGACTGTTCACCAGAGAGTGTACGGTTCTGCCGAATTTCAAGTCACCGCAAAAGCCAATCTTCAGATGATCCAAGTGTCCTTTGCGCTGTCTTATGGTCAGCAGATCGATCATGGTCTGGGTCGGGTGGTTATGTCCTCCGTCCCCGGCATTGATCACCGGAATCCGGGAATACATGGAAGCTCGGAGCGGTGCTCCCTCTTTCGGATGCCGCATGGCAATGATATCTGCATAGCAGCTGACCACCCGTGCGGTATCTGCCACCGTCTCACCTTTCGTGGCACTGCACTGTTCCGCACCGGCAAATCCCAATGTTCTGCCGCCAAGGTTCAGCATAGCCGTCTCAAAAGATAATCTGGTACGTGTGCTGGGCTCGTAAAATAAGGTTGCCAGTATTTTTCCATCTGCACAATGAGCATATGCAGCGGAATCGGCAGCAATCCGGTCTGCCAGGTCTAAGATTTCCTGCGTCTCCGCTACCGACAGGTCCAGTGAATCAATCAAATGTCGCATATCCTTTTCTCCTCTGTTTACTTTTTTTCAACCGCGTATTATACTATATCCACACGGATACTAAAAATATATAGTTTATATGCGAGGTATATCATTTTTATATGGATATTAGTTTTGAATATTACAAGATTTTCTATTATGTCGCAAAATACGAAAATATCACCAAGGCTGCCATGGTCTTAAAAAGCAGCCAGCCTAATGTGACCCGGATTATTCATATTCTGGAGGATCAGCTGGACTGCCGTTTATTTCTCCGGGAACCCCGGGGACTGAGGCTGACCGAAGAGGGAAAACGGCTCTATGCCCATGTTGCCATCGCCTGTCAACATCTGTTGGATGCGGAAGCCGAACTGTGCCGGGACAAAAACGTGTGCAGCGGCACCATTGAACTGGGTGTCACCGAGACCGCCCTGCATTTATTTCTGTTACAGAATCTCCATGATTTCCAGACTGGCTATCCGGAGATCAAAATACGTATCCAGAACAATACCACTCCGGAGATTCTGAAATCTCTGCAGAACGGCCGGCTGGATCTGGCTGTTGTGACAACCCCTTTTGAACTTCATGATGCTCTGGCCTGCGAAGATCTGCTGACTTTCCGGGAGGTTCCCGCCGGCGGCCCCGACTATGCCGCCTTGTCTGATCGTCCCATGACGCTGAAAGAATTCCGGCTCCATTCCATCATTGGTCTTGGATACGGCACCGCCAGCTATGAATATTACCGGAAGGTATTTATTGAACAGCATCTGGACTACGAACCCGCCATGGAAGTAGCTACCGCCGATCTGGTCATCCCTCTGCTCCAGAACAATCTAGGAGTGGGCTTCGTGCCGGAGCCTCTGGCAGCTCCTTTTTTTGAAAACGACAGTCTCGTTCCGCTGACCTTAAATGTGCCTCTACCGTCCCGCGAAGTAAAAATGCTGTGGGACAAAAGCCGCAGTCAGAGCCGGGCTACCGCTACTTTCTGCAGTTATCTGCGGGAACGCTGTCAGCGTAATCTGCCAATCCTGGATCCTGTGGATCGCACCCCTTTTCATTGTCATAACATCAAATCTGCTGACCGCTGATTTTGACCCGTTAACTTTGCTGGCTGCGCTGGTGTGCGTCACTTCCCTGATCTTTGCCGCCAATGATATGTATGGTTTTATCAGCTGGCGGCGCCGGGAGATTTTGATGGATCTGTAAGAACCATTCGTTTAATCATAAAGCACGGTTTTATCCAGAAGTTCTGTTTTTAACACAATGTAAGGCGTGGAGGGTTTCCCTGTGCCTTCCTTTTGTCCGGTGATGTCCGGGCCTAAAAGGCTGGTGCTGACATGAATGGCATCGTCCGTCAGATACAGGGCATCCACAGCAATGCTGTACCCACCGGTCTTCTGCTCACCGTAACCAATACTGATATAGAGGTTCTGATTATCACTGTAGGTCAGCTGAAATGGCTCCGTTCCTTTTTCAGCGATTACAGTCTTTAATTCCTCGGGAATTTTTTCTTCACTGAGTACCGTAAAATCCAGATCTCTGAGTTTCACATTCTCTTTCGAAAGCAGACCGCAGCCTGTGAGCAGCAATGCCCCCAGTACTGCGGTCATTATGATTTTCCACTGTCTCCATTTGATTTTCATCCGTCATCCACCGTTAAAACTTCCTTATTGCATATTTATGTGAAAAAAGCAGAAATATACTCCTGTTCTGTACCTATCTCATTAATTTTCATCCTTTTCTCCTTTGAAGATGTGCGTTATAATAGGTGAAGTGCGTCAAAAGACGCCTTACAGAAAGATGAGGGAATCATAATTATGAATGATAAATTCAGCAGGAAAGTCTTCTGCGACGGTATCCGCGACGGCTTTCCCATTGCTCTGGGATATTTCGCAGTATCATTTTCTTTGGGAATTGCCGCAAGACATGCAGGCTTTACCCCCATGCAGGGTTTTCTGGCAAGCCTGTTAAATAACGCTTCCGCCGGAGAATATGCAGCCTTTACCCTGATTGCGGCACAGGCCACATATCTGGAAGTGGCGATCATCACGCTGATTGCCAATGCCAGATATCTACTCATGAGTTGTGCGCTGGCCCAGAAATTTTCTCCCAGCACGCCCTTTTTCCACCGTCTGATCATTGCTTACGATGTCACCGATGAGCTGTTCGGCATTACCATTGCCCGGCCGGGTATCCTGAATCCGTACTATACCTACGGTGCGATCCTGTTGGCAGCGCCCGCCTGGGCCGGAGGAACCGCCTGCGGTATCATCGCCGGAAATGCGCTGCCTCTTCGTGCTGTCAGCGCCCTGAGTGTTGCGTTATACGGAATGTTTCTGGCCATTATTATTCCGCCTGCCAGAAAAAGTAAGATCGTGGCAGCTCTGGTCGCAATCAGCTTCGCACTGAGCTTTGCCTGCAACTATCTGCCCGGGATTTCTTCCCTGTCAGAAGGTACGAGAACCATCCTGTTGACCGTGATCATCTCCGGTGCTGCAGCAATCCTGTTCCCGGTGAAGCAGGATGCAGAGGAGGCCGTTCCTGCGGAAAACGGAGAATCTGTACAGAAAGGAGACCACGTAAATGAATAATTATATTTATATTGCTGTTATGGCGGTTGTCTCCTATACGATCCGTGTCTTACCCCTGACACTGATCCGTAAACCCATCAAGAATCAGTTTATTCAGTCCTTTTTGTACTATGTACCTTACGTGACGTTGGCCGTCATGACCTTCCCGGCCATCATCCATGCTACCCAGACCCCCATTTCCGGACTGGTGGCACTCATTGCCGGTATCATCGCCGCATGGCTCGGTGCCGGATTGTTTCCGGTATCCGTGATCTGCTGTGTGCTGGTGTTTGTGATCGAATTGTTTGTATAATGCCTTGTAATAAAACACGCCATTGAGAAGGATTCCTTCCCCATGGCGTATTTTTATGGTCCGGCTTCTTCACAGAAGCTTTTACAAATCATATTTTTTTAACATTTCCTGTACGAATTCCGGGGTTCTTTGTCATGGTTTCCAACATCTTCAGATCATCCACCGTTTCTACATTGAACAATTGTATCCTCTCATCCATCCGCTGCCCGGTCAATGCTTTGTTCAATTCCAATAATACATCTACGATTCCCTGCTTCTGGTATTTAAAACAAATGTTTTGCGCAATAGCCCTCGAAATTATTGCGCACTTTTTGTTACATTTTTATCTTTGATGGATGATAATATGCTATAATATATATGCGCAAGCGATTGTTCAATTATGTTTTGTGGGAGGATTACTTATGCAACATTTTAGCAAGCAATTACGTACACGGCTGTTGACTCTGTATTTCAGTGCGGGACTGGTCATGGGCTGGCTGCCCGGATGCGGCAGTCAGGATCTGGAAATCGCAGATACAGTGGCAGAATCCGCAGTTACCGCTACTGCAGATGCCACGGATGTCATCACTTTTTCCCAGTCGGAAGGGCCGGTGGAGTCTACCGTTTATGTGGAGCCGGTGGACGGCATTTCCGATGATTTTTACCGTGGTATGGACGTATCCGCAGTATTGGCTCTGGAAAACAGTGGCGTGAAATATTATAACTTTGACGGAGAAGAGCAGGATGTATTTATGACGCTGGCGCAGGCTGGTGTGAACTATATCCGTCTCCGGGTCTGGAACGATCCCTATGATGAGAACGGCAACGGTTACGGTGGCGGCAACAATGACGTGGCGACTGCCATCACTCTGGGACAACGTGCCACGCAGTATGGCATGAAGGTCTGCATTGATTTCCATTATTCCGATTTCTGGGCAGATCCCAAGAAGCAGTTCGTTCCAAAGGCCTGGGAAGGTATGGATATCGAAGAAAAATCCGACGCTCTCTATAACTTCACTCTGGAAAACCTGACGCAGATTCTGGATGCCGGTGTGGACGTCGGTATGGTACAGGTGGGCAACGAGATCAACAACGGCATGTGTGGAGAGACAGATGCATCAAACGTTCGAAAACTGTTGGCCTCCGGCAGTAAGGCTGTCAGGGATGCTGCCACTGCTTCCGGAAAAGATATTCTGGTGGCTGTACATTACACCAACATCGATGATATGAAAAAGCTGGATACACTGCTGACCGGTCTGCAGGTAAAAGAAATCGATTATGATATTGTAGGTCTTTCCTTCTATCCCTACTGGCACGGCACGATGGACGATCTGAAAAATGCCATTATCCATGTCCGTGATACTTATGGCAAAAAGGTATATGTAGCGGAAAACGCTTACTGTTATACTTCGGAAGACGGCGATGGCTCTGCCAACAGTATCAAGGGAACCGATGATCTGGCAGAAGGATATTCAGCCAGCGTACAGGGGCAGGCCAACGAAGTGCGGGATGTCTGTGCGGCCGCCAGCGAGGCCGGTGCCGAAGGCATCTTCTACTGGGAAGGTACCTGGATCCCGGTCGGTCCCGCCGATGCTGATAATTCTGCCATCTGGGAAAAATACGGCAGCGGTTGGTCCAGCAGTTATGCAGGCGGTTATGATCCAAAGGATGCCGGACAGTATTACGGCGGAAGCTCCTGGGACAATCAGGCCATGTTCGACTTCACCGGACATCCTCTGGCCTCCCTGAATGTATTCAAATATCTGAAGTATGGCACCACCGTTCCGCTGGTGATAGACACCATCCCCGAAATAGTGATGTCCTGCAATATCGGTGCGGAAGTCAAGCTTCCGGATACCGTAAGTATCATCTATAACGATCGTTCCGAAGAACAGGTTCCTGTCACCTGGGATGCTGAAGATATTGCCGCCATCGACACGGAAAACGGCGGAGAGTTCACAGTTGCCGGATCTCTGGATGAAGGTACGGAAGTTACTGCCATTGTCACGGTAGAACGGGTCAATTATGTACAGAATCCCAGCTTCGAGGATGACGATACTTCCATGTGGACCGTAACCTATTCCGGTGAAACGAATCCCACCGACTATCAGGTCAAAGCTGCCGATGCCCACAGCGGTGAGGTAGCTTTCCACTTCTGGTCCGGTACCTCCGATATGGACTTTTCCATTGAGCAGAGCTTCACAGATCTGGAACCCGGTACTTATGAATTGTCCGCTTTCTCACAGGGCGGTGACCTGGCAGCGGATGCTTCCATGGAGCTGTATGCTGTCGTAGACGGCAAGGAACTGACAGTGCCTTTTATGCTCACCACCTATGCCGACTGGCAGAATCCCACCGTCTCCGGTATCAAAGTCACCGACGGCACCCTGACCATTGGCGTGAGATATCAATGTAATAAGAACAGCTGGGGAACTCTGGATGATGTGACATTGCATCGGGTCGGGAATTAAATAGAAAGTTAGTAAAGAAATGCTATCAAATCCCCGTAGCCCTTGGCAGGGTATAAGA
>OOCW01000047.1_pt1 | contig 137489 bp, 112 predicted proteins | sample 1671201 | NCBI WGS metagenome assembly OOCW01 (sample SAMN06348132, study PRJEB24527) | human gut metagenome | biome: human gut; feature: ankylosing spondylitis patient; material: feces | host: Homo sapiens | place: China | collected 2015-10
CTTTATCGGCAAAATTGATTGAATGACACCAATATCTTTAACTATGTGATACCGGCAACTCTAAGCCAGACATTGAATTGTTGTCACCTATTGCAAGATTGTTGCATATTTCTCTGGATACCCTGTTGTCTTTTCAAGAAAAATTGACAGATTTTGAAATCGGAGAATTTATTCAGAAGATGGACAAAATGTTTTCAGAAGAAGGTTACGAAAAAACATATCAATGGGCTGTAAATACCATAAAAAAATACCCAAACTGCAACTTGCTTATCTGGCAGATCGCAGTAATGCTCGATTCCCGAAGAATTATTGGTGAATGTGATAATCCAGATAAGTACGATGAACAAATCAATGCCTGGTATGAAATAGCCTTGAATGACGAAGAGGAAAAAATCCAGCACCATGCAGCAGATTCCCTGTTTGGCTTTTATTTAAGGAAAAAGGATTATGCTATGGCAGAAAAATATCTACGTTATTTTTCCGACTATGATCCTGTGAAAAAAGTAAAAATGGGACAATTATATATGCAGCAGGGAAAAACAGAAGATGCATATGAAAAACTTGAAGATGTAGTCTTTTCAACGTATACTACATTAAATCTGACTTTTGGTACCATGATCACCCAAGCTCTTGAAGAAAAGAATCATGAATATGCAAAATATCTTGCAAAAAAAATGAATGTTTTAGCCAATGCATTTGACATGGGAAAATATCATGAATGCGCGGCAATGTTAAATGTTGTTGTTGCCGAAAAAGATGTGGAAGGCACTTTTCAGGTGGCAAAGCAACTCTTGGAGAACGTAGATACCATGGGTGATTTTCGAGAATCAAAATTATATCAGCACATGAAATTCCGGAATACTGAAAATCCGTATGCCAAAGAAATGAAGAAGGCATTACTGGAAGGATTCAGAACTGAAGAAGAATTTTCTTACATGAATGGATATGAACCGTGGGATCAATTTATTCATGAATAAAAGCCCTATCCGCCGTGAACAGAGCATTTATAGATGAGAGATTATTTGGCAGGCGTCACGGCTCCTGCATCTCTTTTAACCCATAGAGTGCGTGGTTGCAACGAAATTTACCACCTCAAATAATCTTACCAACATAATAATTGAAATTTGCATACTTGTAAACAAGTGGGTATAAAAAAATCCTGATTGAATATAATTTAACGCAAAGATAATTTCTGATTGACTTTCCAAGTTATATCGGCTATATTATCTTTAGTGATCAGATTGCAGAAACTCGTGAAGCCTGCGATCGGGGGAGGGTGCCGAGGCCCCTCTCCTTTTTCTTTATCTGGAAATATTTTGCTGAGAGGTACATATGAGCAAACCATTTATTACATATACTACACAGATTGAAAAACTGAAAAGTGAAAAAAATCTGATTATTGTAGATTCTGATTTCGCGGTAGAAGCTCTGCAAAATATCAGTTATTATGCATTGATTGGTGGATATAAACGTCCATTTATTGATATTCATACTCGTAAATATATTAATGAAGCACGTTTTGAAGATATCGTATCTCTTTATGAATTTGATGAAGAACTGCGTGGACTCTTTTTTAAATATTTATGCCGTGTAGAAAGAAGAATGCGTTCGTCCATTTCTTATCATTTCTGCAAAAAGCATGGGGAGCGTCAGGAAGAATATCTCAATCCTAACAATTATAACAATCTTTCAAAAAATAAAAATGGAATCGCAAAATTAATTAAGATGCTTGATATGATGGCGAAACAAAATAGGGATCATGAATACCTTGTTTATCAGCGTAATAAATATCATAATATTCCATTATGGGTGATTATGAATACACTTACTTTTGGTCAGATATCCAAAATGTTTGAATTTTTACCTCAGAATATACAGGGAACAGTTTGCCAGGATTTTGGAAATGTTAAGAAAAATGAAATGATAAAGTATTTGAAGGTCTTAACGCTGTACCGGAATGTATGTGCACACAACGAACGGTTGTTTTCTTATCATACATATATCGACATTCCAGATACATTATTACATAAAAAATTAAAGATTTCTAAAAATGGTTCAAAATACATTTATGGAAAAAATGACTTATTCAGTGTTGTTATTGCTTTTCGCTATCTACTTCCAAGGACAGATTTTATGCTATTTAAAAAGCAACTATTACACATTTTCAGGAAGTACGAAAAACAGAATTCAAATCTTAAGCTGAATGTCCTCTTTGAATATATGGGATTCCCATCAAACTGGAAAGAGATAACAAAATTTCGCAAAATATAAATTCAAATAAAAGTTTTATCTTGTTTATTGCATATTTAGAGTTGTTGCAGTATATTAATAGCAATTGGGGTATGTGTTTGCGGACATATACTTGGAGGAGTCGGGACAATCTGGCTCCTTCTTTATTGACGGTAAGTAATCCATGCAGTATTATATAAATACAAAGTAGCTCTGAATCGGATATTCAGAGTTGTAAAACGGCGGAAATATCATTGCTGGTATTTCCGCCACTTCTTTTATACATTCTTCGCACTATTCATCCCATCCACCCAATTACACAAAATCACAATCGTCTCATAATTTACATAGTTGTATGTACGCCACCCTTACGACCGCCAAGAACCTTCTCTCCTTTCAGATCCTCCCACTTGAAATCAGGCATCGCTTCTCTTGCCACAAGAAAATTCCCCGCACGCTGGGTTAACTGTGCAAAATTTACGACAGGATCCGTGGCGCCCTCCTGATAAGCATAAACAGATGCCTCTGCGCCCATAAATCCAATATCTGCCTCACCGGAAATCACAGCAGTCATCGTTTTATCTGCTCCGAATCCCGTCACCAGTGTCAGCTTCAAACCTTCCTCCGCAAAATATCCCTTCTCGATCGCAACATACTGGGGGGCATAGAAAACAGAATGTGCTACCTCATTTAAAGTAACTTTGCTCAATTTCTCCTCTTCCTTATCTTTCTTTGATGCAAAAACTGTCATCGGCAGCGCCGTCACCGCCAGCACGACTGCCACCGCCAATGCGATCCTTTTTTTATTTTTCATGCAGATACTCCTTTTTTGACTTCTGATTTTAGCATATGCCAGAAGGACCTGAAGAGTTCGGAACATCATACTGAAATGGAAAGGAATTGCCCCTCCCCCAAAAATATGATAAGGTGAAGCAAATAGAATTTTTCAGGAGGAGCATTCATATGAAATACGACTTCACTTCCATCATTGACCGGCATGGCAGAGATTCCATCGCAGTAGACGGCCTGAAGGGCGATGGTTTCTCTCCTGCCCCGCCGAAAGAAGGCTTCGATGCCATCCCGATGTGGGTAGCAGACATGAACTTCCCTACTATACCTACCATACAGCAGGCAATCATCGAACGGGCCAGTCACCCGACCTTCGGTTACTTCGAAGCCCCGCCGGAATATTATAAGGCCATCATCCGCTGGCAGGAAACACGCCACGGTGTCACCGGTCTGAAGCCCAGACACATTGGCTACGAAAATGGCGTTCTGGGCGGAGTTATCAGTGCACTGAACTGCATCTGCTCCCGCGGTGATAACGTCCTGGTTCACAGCCCGACATACATAGGCTTCACCAAAAGTCTGAAAAACAACGGCTACGAGGCCGTACATTCTCCGCTGGTAAGAGATGAAAACGGCATATGGAGAATGGATTATGCAGACATGGAGAAACAACTCCGGGAAAAAAAGATCCACGCTGCCATTCTCTGCAATCCGCATAATCCCTGTGGACGCGTGTGGGAGCGTTGGGAGCTGGAAAAAGCCATGGAGCTTTACCGAAAACATGATGTCTATGTCATCTCAGACGAGATCTGGTCTGATCTCATCCTGAACGGCCATAAGCATATCCCCAGCCAGTCCGTCAGTGAAGATGCCCGCCAGCGTACAGCAGCCTTCTACGCTCCATCCAAAACCTTTAATCTTGCAGGACTTGTTGGCAGCTATCACATTGTATACAACAGCTGGTGGCGGGATCGTATTTTGAAAGAGTCCAGTCTGAGCCATTATAATATGATGAATGTTCTGTCCATGCACGCTCTGCTTGGCGCTTATCAGCCTGAGGGCTATGAATGGACCGATGAACTATGCGAAGTACTAAGCGGAAATGTAAACTTTGCCTGTGATTACATTGACCGGCACTTTAAGGGTGTCAACGTTTCCAGGCCTGAAGGCACCTACATGCTCTTTGCCGACTGCACCGACTGGTGTGCCGCCCATGGCAAAACAATCGAGGATGTGGAAAAAGCCTGCTGGGATGTCGGTGTTGCCATCCAGGACGGCAGGATGTTTTTCGGTTCCTGTCACCTGAGAATGAATCTGGCCTCACCCCGTTCCCGCATAGAGGAAGCCTTCCGCCGAATGGATCGGTACGTCTTCAACAGGTAAAAATCTACTCTGCCGTTCATTACAATTTATGCTATAATAAAGCTCATAACACCAGCGTTCCATCCTGTCACTTTCCGGAACGCTGTAAACAGGAGGAAATCAATATGGATATTAAAGAGAAAATCCACGCATTATCAGAAGAAATGCTCACAAATCTTGGCAGACTGGTTGCCATTGACTCCCAGCTCGGTACCCCTTCCGAGGGAAAACCATTTGGTGAGGGCCCTGCAAAAGCCCTGGAAGAGGGACTGAAGATTGCCGAAGAACTTGGCTTTAAAACCGTAAACCTGGATAACTACTGCGGTTATGCCGAAATGGGTGAGGGCGATGAGATCGTCGGCATCGCCGGTCATCTGGATATCGTTCCTGTAGGCGGAGACTGGACCTACGATCCGTTCCGCCTTACCCGTGAAGACGATCATGTATACGGCCGCGGGACCACTGATGACAAAGGCCCTATCCTGGAAGCGCTCTATGCCATGAAGCTTCTCCGCGACCACGGCGTGAAGCTGAACAAAAGAGTCCGCCTGATCATGGGTTGCAACGAGGAAACAGGTTCCAAATGTATGGATCACTACAATCAGGTAGCAGAAGAGCTTTCCTGCGGTTTCACACCGGATGCCAGCTTCCCGTGTATCCACGGTGAAAAAGGCCAGCTTGCCATGATCGCCTGCTCAAAAAACACCCGGATCATCTCCATGAACGGCGGTTTTGTATCCAATGCAATGTGTGACACCTGTACAACCGTTGTTCCCGATGAGGACGGTCTGAAGGAAAAACTGGAATCCGCACTTTCCCGGACGAAGCTCCAGGAATATAAGGTAAGCGAAGAAAATGGCAGACTCACCATCTACGCCAAAGGTGTTCCGGCCCATGCCAGCACTCCTCATCTCGGTGTCAATGCTGCAGGAGTAACCTTTGAATGCCTGGCAGAAGCAGGCTTTGAAGATGACTTTGTAGAATTCTATAACTCCCATATCGGCACTGCATGTGACGGCTCCGGCATTGGTCTGAAATTTGCAGATGAATACGGCGATCTGACGTTATGCAACGGAATCGTAAAAACAGAAAACGGTGTCATTTCCTGTACCATCGATATCCGTGTTCCGGTAACTCTTAATGAGACCGATATCCGCAAAATGTGCCAGGACAGACTGGAAGATAAAAACGGTCGTATTGAAATCACACAGATTGTTGCCCCGTTATTCTTCCCAAGAGAATCTCCGCTGGTAAATGCTCTTTACAAAGCTTACACAGATGTGACCGGCGATACCGAGCACAAACCAATGGTCATCGGAGGCGGCACTTACGCAAAATCCCTCAAAAACATCATAGCCTTCGGACCTGAAAAAGAGGGAATTGACTACCGCATCCACGGAGCCAATGAATTTATCCTGGTCTCCGGTATGGAAGAAGCGGTACTGATCTATATGGAAGCGATCAAAAACCTACTTGCGATTTGAAATCAGGAGGATAAGAAATCATGAGTACAAAAGCCGAATACGCTGCAAAATTACACGAGAATGGCTGCAACTGTGCACAGGCAGTTGCCTGCTCTTTCTGCCGGGAATTTGGCATCGATGAAAACGAGATGTTCCGTATTGCTGAGGGCTTCGGCCTTGGAATGGGTGTTATGGAAATGTGCGGTGCTCTTTCCGGTATGGCTATGATCATCGGACTTTCCAACAGCCGCGGAAATACCGAAGAAGGTTCCGGCTCCAAAGGTGACACTTACAAAAAGCTCCGCACCTATGCCGGGAAATTCAAAGAAAAAAACGGCTCCTGCATCTGCCGTGAATTAAAAGGTGTAGAGACAGGCAAGGTCCTCTGCAGCTGCCCGCAGTGCATCACGGATGCGGTTGCTCTTACAGAAGAATATCTTGCGGAAAACAGATAATCTCATAAAATAAAACAGCAGAATTGTATATTCCCTGTAATCCCGGGACATACAGCTCTGCTGTTTTCTGTTCCTATTCGCTTTTCACTGTCAGATCCTTCACCCATCTGTATTTCTTATAATTCAGGTACACAGCCGGGATCTTTACAAATTCATCCAGGCTGATAAGCTTTCTGGTAAAAATGCCAGGGCTCTTTTATTTTCCATTTATTTTTGCCCACGCCTCCTCATCAAACTTACGGTCCTTAAAGTAATATGGCTTGTCCGCATCTGTGATCTCTCAGATAAAACTTTTGTTCTGCCTCTTCTAACTCATACCCGATCACACCGTCTTCCTGAATTTCGCCGGTGACACTCCAAACTGCTCTCGGAACAGATGATAAAAGTGGCTCACATTGGAAAATCCGCAGCACTCACAGATATCCAGGATCTCCCGGTCTGTCTGTGCCAGAAGATAAACTGCATATTTCAGACGTTCCTGATTAATATACTGAGTAGGCGTTTTCCCACAGATCTGTTTCAGCAGCCTGCAGAGATGGCTGGGAGAGCAGGGAGCCAACTCGCACATTTTTTCGTAGCCTTCCTGGAGATTTTCAATCTTTGACATATTTAAGAGAAGCTCTGACAGCCAGGAAGGCATCTGATTCCAGGGATCCCTTTCATCATAAGTGAAGAAATAATCCTCCAGAAGAAGCGCAATGACACACTGCGCATGATATCTTGCGTGCCGGGGATGGCTACTGTTTACCAACTTTCCCGCAGTATCCAGTGCATCCAGAACCTTGCGGAAATTTTCCCCCTCCAGATGTACATAGGCAGGCATCTCACTGTTTATCAGCTTATCCATCTTCTCCTCCTGCTCCAGAAACAGGGAAACATTCCGGAGCACCTGGGTAGAAAAGCCCAGATTCCGGACACAGAAATTCTCCGAATGATAAAAGTTATAGCTGTGCATATCATTGGGGCGTATAAAAAACAGATCCCCCTTTCTTACTGTCTGCACGGAATCATTGATCATATGATAGGCCGTACCCTCTGAAATGATGAAAAGTTCATAATGATTATGAGTATGTATTGGCACATGCTTGTAAATATCCGAAATTGTATAGGAAAGTCCGGACTCTCTGTTCAGCGGATACTGTTCTTTTCCAAATACCGGTATTTCCATCTTCTCTTCTCCTCCTCGCTTTCCGATATCAATATACTACAAAAATCTGACAGCTGTAAACAAGAAACATCGTGTAAATTGTGATATTCTTTTACCGCATTGAAGGAGATTTTCTTGTTGAAAAAGATTTCTCTGATGCAGATAATTAATTTTTTCAGGGAGGACTTATCATCATGTCATCATCCAAGGCTCGATTTTTTAATCCGGCTGTTGTAGGCCTGATCATGCTCAGCTTTTTTCTGGGTACCAGTGAATATACTGTGATCGGTATCCTGCCGGAAATTGCGGACGGATTCGGAATTTCACTGACTCAGGCCGGAAGCATTGTATCTCTGTTTGCCTTTGCCTATGGCCTTGGCACTCCGTTTCTGGCTGCCTATGTTGGAAAATACAACCGTTTTCGTATTACCATGTTGGGAATCTCACTGTTTGCACTCTGCAACCTGATCTGTGCCATTGCTGTCAATTACATGGTATTTCTGGTGTTCCGTATTCTTACGGCTGTGATTTCCGGTACTGTGGTTTCCATCTCCATGACTTATGCGGAAGATGTTGCTTCCATCCCGGAGCATATCCCAGGTGTGATCGCAGGTGTTTTTTCAGGCTTCAGTGTCGCTTCTGTTGTGGGTGTGCCTATCGCTTCCACCATCACGCAAACTTTTGGCTGGCGTGCGGCTTTTATCACGATCTTCGTGGCAACCCTGGCCCTGCTGGCGCTTCTGTTTGTGAAACTGCCGCGGCAGAACCGGCTGAAGGCCGGAAGTATTCTGGAACAGTTTAAGCTTTTTCTGGACAAAAGGATCTCCATTGGCTGTGCCATCGTTTTCCTGGCAGGCGCCTCCACTTACTGTTTCTATACTTATCTGACTCCGATTTTCCAGCAGGAGCTCCATATTCCGGATTCCATGCTGAGCCTTGCGCTTCTGATCTTTGGTATTGCAGCGATCACCAGCAATGTAAGCTCCGGTCAGGTGGCAAACAAAACCGGCATCCGCATGCTGCCCCTGATCTACATCATCCAAACTGTATGTCTGCTGCTTCTGCCTATTGCCACCCATAATCTGATAAGCGGAGGACTGGTACTGTTTATCCTCGGTGTTATGATGTATCTTCTGAACTCACCACTGCAGATGCATTTTCTGAATATCGCCACCAGAGAGCATCCTGCCTGTGTAAACCTGGCATCTTCTCTGATCTCAGTTTTCTTTAACTTTGGTATTGCAGCCGGTTCTGCCATGGGTGGAGTGATCGTAAAATATGCCGGACTTCGTTTTGTAGGGATCGGCGGTGCAGTTCCAGGCATCGGAGCAATCATCTGTGCTGTGATCCTGCTTCAGATCATGAAGCCTGGTGCGGATATCCGGTAAATAAAAATACAGCCAGGAAATTATCCGGATCTTATATCCGATATTTCTGGCTGTATTTTTATTCTCTCAATTTTCTTCTGTTACTGATGTGGTTTTACTTTCATATTCTTTCAGTCCCATAATCAGGACTTTCCTGTTTTTCTATTTCATCTCGATTCTAAATAATCTCGCTGCTTTTTCCTGCGGCATCTTCACTACAAGATTTCCATTTTCGATTTTATATTCGCACATCTCTTCCTTCGGATAGATCACGGATACTCTGCTAATCTGATCTGCATTTTCCAGAGGGATCACTGCTTCTGTTGTTCCCGGTGTCCATACGGAAAGATAAGTATTCTTCTCTGCTTTCACTCCGTAAGCAAGAACTTCGGATTTCAGAGTTCCAAAACCAAGTGGGAAGAACGGCACGCCGTCACGGACTTCCTCCCGGATCTCCTTATACAGGGAGATTCCCTCCTTCATCCGGTTCATGGAATTTTCTCCCAGTTTCCATACCATACCGCTGATATATGGGCGGAGAAGCATACCATTTACTACATTGTAGATCACATGCTCTTCTTCATCCTCATACGGATATACCCACATACCTCCCTGCTCCGGAGTTACCGCACTGGCTACGTTGGCAGCGATATTGGCATTGTAGAGATAATCTGTCTGATCACTGGTAGACTGCAGGCTTAATATCTTCAGCATACCATAATCCATACGCTGTCCGCCGGAACCGCAGTTCTCCACAACAAGCTCCGGATGATCCCGGAAGATTTCCTCATACCACTGGTGGAGGCATTCATAATGCTCACGGATGGCATCTGCACAGCTGTCACTGTTCAGGTCACTTCCATATCCCATAGTTACGTTATAGTCCACTTTAAAGTACTCTACACCGTAATCATTGATCAGCCTGTCTACTACATCACGGCAGTATTTTCGTACTTCCGGATTGCGGAAATCCAGCATATAGCGTTTATTGTCAATGTGGCGTTTTCCATGGCGGCAGACAAACCAGTCATCAGGAAGCTTGTTTGCCAGCTCGCAGGCAACTCCCATAACCTCGATTTCCAGCCAGAGTCCCATTTTCAGGCCTTTACTGTGCGCATGATCGCAGACTTCTTTCAGACCATTCGGGAATCTTCCGGATGCTTCTTTCCATTCCCCGACACGGTCCCACCAGAATCCGTCGTCATACCAGCCTGCATCCAGGCAGTAATATTCACATCCAAGCTCTGCTGCCTTGTCAATAATGGAAAGCTCCCGCTCCGTTGTAGGGTCTCCCATCAGGCAGTTCATGTAATCATTAAATACCACGTTCAGCTTCTCATCGTCCGTATTAGGTCTGCGTACTTTTCTCCGATATCTGGTCAGTGCCGCTGCCACCGGATTCAGACCACCTTTTACAACGGCTACCCCTGCCGGAACGGTTGTGAAGCTTTCTCCCGGTTTCAGATTCTTATACCAGCCGTGCTCCTGCTCTGTAGCCCCGCTTAAGGCAAGATACAGATTTCCGCCCTGTGCAGAGCCATATTCTGCCAGCCACTGTCCGGAGCTTTCAATCTGGAAAATATACGTCTCCCCCGTTTCTCTGTCCTCGGCAATTCCCATGGGAAGATACTCACAGGTAGACCAGGTGCCCTTTCCACTGTAACAATAACGGTTCAGACCATATCCCTGATGATTGAAGCCATCTACGACCATTCCGTTTAAATTCAGCGTTTCTGCATCGTATTTCTGCCACTGTGCCTCACAGCACCAGCTGTTAAACGGCACATAGATATCTGTTTTTTTATAATAAGGCTTCTCGCCGCCTCTGGAGATTCCCTGATACATAAAGGAAGAAACATAAGTCAGCCCCTGATCCTCGCTTCCCTCATTGATGACCTCTGTCCAGGTCTGTACTGCCGGCACTCCGTCAAACAGGCGCATATGATATACCGCCTTCAGCTTTTCCGGGGAAACCATTACGATCTCCAGCTCTTTTCCGCCATCCTGTTCCTTCAGCTCATGGTTCTCATAAACAAAATCCACAGAGGACTGATTAATGTTGTTTTTGTAAGCATGCATGTTCAGGCTTCCAGTGCCGCTTCTGTGAATCTCAACAGCCGGGTAACAGATATCCTCCTTCGGCTCCATGATTGCTTTTTTTACTTCCTGTGAAGAAAAATCTGCCAGCTCTACCACGCCGTTTTCCCGGATACGGAACCGGATATCCAGGCCATTCTCATGTAATTCGATCATTTTCATGTTTTCATTTTTATAGCTCATAGAAAATACCCTCCGTTTTTCTGATTCTGATCACAGTATAACATTTGTTTTTTTATGAGGTGACAGGTATCATCCCCTGAATGTAAAAATGCAATATATTGTCGTATTTATTTTTGCGTGATATACTTATTTGCAGACAGCAAAGGGTACATTCAGGCGGGCAGAGTTTTTTAACCGGATATCTGCATCTGTCTGACTCGAAATTTACAGCTGAAATATTTACATTCCGTTTCGCATCGTACTCAGGAGGTTTTTTCATGCCAGATATTTTCCAGGACTCTTCCCAATATTTCCATATTTCTGCTTTTTATGCTCTCTCCCTGCCTTATTATCATATGGAGCATCACACACATTCCAGCTATGAGATTATGTATATCACCTCCGGTTCCTGCCGGGTTTTCTGCCTGGACGGCACGCAGGACACAGAATTCCCACTGAAATCCGGGCAATTTATCTTTATCCGGCCGGATGTACCTCACAGGCTGGAGATTCCAGACGGTTTTCCCTGCTCGATCCTGAATCTGGAATTTTCCCTTACTTCCAAAAAAAGCCCGGTTGCTCTGGAGCTTCTCCTGAAAAAGGATCCCGGATTTTCCCGGTTCTGGAATTTTACGGACGTCTCCCAGGGCTTCTGCTCTGGCACGGATTCCCGCAGCTTCGGATACAGCCTGAAGGATCTGCTCACATTTTTACAACAAAATTCCGGTCAGATACAAAAGGAAGAATTCCTCTTCTTTCTTCTTTTCAGCCGTATGCTTACAGAGCTTGCATTCTGCGCCCGCTCCAGCCGGAGCACCCAGGGAATCGTCTATCTGAAAAAAGCGCTCCGCTACATTGATGAGCATTATCTGGAAGACATTGATATTCCTGCCATCTCCGCATATGCAGGGATCAACAAATCCTACCTGCAGGCGCTCTTTACAGAAAAAAACGGCTGCACCATCAATACCTATATCAACCGCAAGCGTATGGAACAGGCCGCCTTTCTTCTGTGCAACAGTACTCTGCGCATTACGGATATTGCCTTTTCTTCCGGATGCAACAGCCGGCAGCATTTTGCACATACCTTCGAAAAATTTTATCATATGAGCCCTTCCAGGTACCGAAGCCTTCATACCCGTCCTCTCCGTTCGGATACTCAAAAGAAACGCTATCATATGATTGACGGACTGAAGCTGGAAAGTGAACCCTTTCCTCAGGAATAAAACTTACTTCATACCCCCGCACCTTCAGGCTGATACCTGCGATCCAAGTCTGAGCAGCCAAAAAAAAGCGGCCAGGCACGAAGCTCTTATCTCTTCGATAACCTGGCCGGCTTTTTATATTTATTTTGAAAAAATTTCTATGGGAGCAGATTCTGCATACTCTTCAGACTGATCGCCAGTGTGGAGGTATTATGCAGAAGTGCGGATGAAGTCGGCTGCAGGATACCTGCAACGCCACAGGCGATAAGGCCTGCGTTAAAGGTAATAATAAAACGGTAATTGCGTCTGATACGCTTCATCAGTGCATTGCTGATCTCTTTCAGAACAACAAGCTCCTGAAGATCATCTGCACCTACAGTAATATCTGCGATCTCCCGGGCAATTTCAGCACCATCACTGATGGCGATACCGACATTGGCTGCGGAAAGTGCCGGAGAATCATTGATTCCGTCACCTACCATGATAACCTTTCTTCCGGCTGCCTTTTCTTTTTCGATGAAGTTGGCCTTATCCTCCGGAAGTACCTCGGAATAATATTCGTCCACTCCCACACGTCTGGCAATGGCTGCTGCTGTACGCTCGCTGTCCCCTGTCATCATAACGATCTTGGAAATTCCTGCCCCACGCAGTGCTTCTACAGAAGCTTTCGCTTCCTCACGAAGGGGATCTTCAATACAGATCACTGCCGCAAGGCGTCCGTCAATGGCAAGATACAGATGAGAATACTCTTCCGGAATATTGTCGAATTTCTCCCTGCCCTCCTCCGGGATCAGACATTTCTCATCTTCAAATACAAAGTGATAGCTTCCGATCACGGCCTTATGGTTTTCGATCGTAGTGGAAATTCCATGCGCTACTACATATTCAACCTTGGAATGCATCTCCTCGTGTGCCAGATGTTTCTTCTTGGCTGCACTGACAACGGCTTTCGCCATGGAATGCGGGAAATGCTCTTCCATACATGCGGCGATACGAAGCATTTCATCCGGATTATTGTTATCAAACGGAACCACGTCCACAACGGTCGGTTTCGCTTTTGTCAGAGTTCCGGTCTTGTCAAATACGATGGTATCTGCCTCTGCCATTGCCTCCAGATATTTACCGCCCTTAACTGTAACTTTGTGTGTACCGGCCTCACGGATTGCGGACAATACGGAGATCGGCATTGCAAGCTTCAGCGCACAGGAGAAGTCTACCATCAGGATCGCAAGAGCTTTGGTAGCGTTTCTGGTAATCAGATATGTAAGAGCTGTCCCTCCAAGAGTATAGGGAACCAGCTTATCTGCCAGATGCTCTGCCTTTCCCTCCAAAGAAGATTTCAGCTTCTCAGACTCCTCGATCATGGTGACGATCTTGTCATAACGGCTGGAACCTCCTACTGTCTTTACGCGGATGGTGATCTCACCTTCCTCCACAACAGTGCCTGCATAGGCAACGCTGCCCTCTTTCTTGCATACAGGTACAGACTCGCCGGTAAGAGAAGCCTGGTTGACCATAGCCTCTCCATCCGTAACACTTCCGTCAAAAGGAATTACGGTACCCATACGTACAACAACCTCATCTCCCGGCTGGACCTCTCCGGACTCTACCAGGATCTCCTGATCCTGTCTCTTCAGCCATACCCTGCCAACATTCAGGGACATGGTTCTTGCAAGATCACCTACGGATTTCTTATGCGTCCACTCTTCCAGGATCTCTCCGATCCCAAGCAGGAACATGATGGAGCCTGCAGTACCGAAGTCCTGACGTAATACAGACACTCCAATTGCAGTGGCATCCAGAACCGGCACCTCGATCTTACGGTGAAGAAGTGTATCAATTCCCTTCCAAATATATTTCAGGGAAGTAGCTGTTGTATAAATGGCATTCAGCGGATATGGCAAAAAAAGCCTTCTTCCATAATGACAGATCACTTTGGAAATCAGCTTCTCCTGATATTCTGCATTCAGTGCTCTCCCTGAGCTCTGCAGCACCTGTGAAGGAACCTCTACATCCTGATAATGAAATTCGCTGATGCCACGGATAACCGCTGCTCTTCTGCCCCGATAATTTATAACTGCATCACAGGTTCTCTCGTATACCTTAGCAGAAGCCACTCCATCAAGGTTCTCGAGATAATACAGCAGCGTATCTGCCTGCCCGTAACTCATTCTCTTCTGAGCAAGATGGATACGAAGCCGGCCTCTTGTCTCATGTTTGATATAAAATTTCACGGAAAATCGCCTCTTTACTCTGCTGTCTCTTCTGCTGTCTCTTCTGTTGCTTCTTCTGTCTCTTCTGCTGTTTCTTTGAATGCATCCTCATCTACAGTTTCCTCTGCTTCTGTCTCAACATCCTCTACAGCTTCTTCAGCTGCTGCTCTTTCCTCATTGATCTCCTTAGCTTCAGCGAAAATATCTTCAGCGTTCTCCTGCAGATTCGTAGCTGTTTTCATAATGCAGTCCTTAGCTCTTAAAACGGCTGCTGTGCATCCTGTGTAAAGCTTCTTCGCATCCTTGCTTGTAAGGATCTTGATTCCTGCTGTTCCGAAAAGAACGCCTGCTGCAAAAAGTCCTGATTTTTTGAATTTAAAGTCTGCCATAATAAGTATCCTCCTGATATATGATTTTTATTTTTTCTGATTTCCGGTGAGGATTTTTTCATGTCCACCCCGATATTTTCATCATTATAAAATGTCTGTAAAAAAAAGTCCAGTGTTTTTTTTGTGATTTTGATACAATTTGTTGAATTTTCAGTTATTTTTACCTAACAGTTAATTTTTACTAATAGTTGAATTTGTCTAATTCTTAGTCTGCACAAACCTCTTCTTTCCTATTATATTGTGCCATAGCTTTTCCATACTCACCCGATCTCATGAACAGGCAGCAGTGCCAGGGTACGGATGTTCTGCTCACTGATCTCTCCGCAGGCCCGAAGTCCTGCAAGGATCACTTCATTAAGCTTCTGCCCGGACAGATGGCATATCGTATCATCATCCAGCTCTACTGCACAGGCTCCTTTTGTGCTGCATGCCACACGATACATATTCTTTCGGCTGATAGCACCGATGGACTCCAGTGTATTGATCATACGATATACTGTGGCCACACCGATTCCTGGATCCAGTGCGAAAGCCCTGTAATAGATTTCCTTACAGCAGGAGCACTCTCCCTCCAGGATAATATCCAGAAGGATCTTTCTCTGTCTGGTGATGCGGAATCCCTTCTCCTTCAGTTTCTCTATAATAAGATCCCTCTGCATCTCTGTATGTCGGTAGCATCCTGTTTTTTTCTCTTCTGTTTCAGCTTCTGCAATATGCATTCTGATCCCTCCTTTATTGAGAAAACTTTTCTTTTATCTAATAAGTTAGTATACTCCAACTTCAGTTAGCTGTAAATAACTTATTTGAACTTTTTTACACATTGAAAATTCTGTGTTACTGTACACTGGAAACCGTCGTTTTGACAAAATGACGAAAAATCCCCTTTCGTTTTTTCGTCAGAATGACAAGAAACTGCCGGAAACTTTGTACGATTCAGCTCTAGCCCTTTTCCTTTATTTTCGATATACTGTTAACCAGCAAAGGAAATTACGTAAAAACAATATATTAATTTTGGAGGGAAACAACAATGGCAAGTTTATCATTATCTCACATTAATAAAACTTATCCGAACGGCTTCCAGGCAGTTAAAGATTTCAACCTGGAGATCGAAGACAAAGAATTCATCATCTTCGTAGGACCATCCGGATGTGGAAAATCTACAACACTTCGTATGATCGCAGGTCTTGAGGAGATCAGCGGTGGTACACTTAAAATCGGTGACAAAGTCATGAACGATGTTGAGCCTAAGGACCGTGATATCGCAATGGTATTCCAGAACTACGCTCTGTATCCTCATATGACAGTTTATGATAACATGGCATTCGGACTTAAGCTTCGTAAAGTTCCGAAGGACCAGATCGACAAGGCTGTTCGTGAAGCAGCAAGAATCCTTGACCTTGACAAGCTTCTTGATCGTAAACCGAAGGCTCTTTCCGGTGGTCAGAGACAGCGAGTTGCTATGGGACGTGCTATCGTTCGTAATCCTAAGGTATTCCTTATGGATGAGCCTCTTTCCAACCTGGATGCTAAACTTCGTGTACAGATGCGTATCGAGATCTCCAAGATCCATCAGAGACTTGGTGCTACAATCATCTATGTAACACATGACCAGACAGAGGCTATGACACTTGGTACCAGAATCGTTGTTATGAAAGACGGTGTTGTTCAGCAGGTTGATACACCACAGAACCTGTATCAGAAACCAGGCAACCTCTTCGTTGCAGGATTCATGGGATCTCCGCAGATGAACTTCCTTGATGCTGTTATCTCCGAAAAAGGCGGCAATGTAGTTGCTACGATCGGTGGTGAGCATGAGGTTATCGTTCCGGCAGCTAAAGCTAAAGTCCTGAAAGACAAAGGCTATGTTGGAAAGAAAGTTGTTCTTGGTATCCGTCCTGAGGATATCCATGATTCTCAGATGTTCCTTGAGACATCTCCAAGCAAACCAATGAACTCCGTAGTTAAAGTTTACGAGCTTCTTGGTGCTGAAGTATTCCTGTACTTCGATGTTGACGGAACTCAGGTTACAGCACGAGTTGATCCTCGTACAACAGCTAAGACCGGTGATCCGATCAGATTTGCATTCGATATGGAGAAAGCTCACTTCTTCGACAAAGAGACAGAGCTTACTATCACAAACTAATTCTCATCGAATCATAAAAACAGAATGTAACCCCGGGGGATATGATTTCCCGGGGTTTTCTTTTTATTTCACTAGTTTTATTTTACATTAGAAAGGACGCTTTTTATGAAAATACAGCAAACAATTCAAAAATCTCTGGATGACTGGAACCGGATCAGCGGTCTTGATTTCTGTATTCTGGATGAAAATGACCAGATATACATTTCCACAGGGGATCGCCGGCTTCCTTCTTCTGAAAAGCTTGCTCAGTTCCGGGAGGATCCTGCCTTATGCATCTCCAATCACAGCTGCAGTCTGTACAAGCTGAACAACGCACCTCAGAGCAATATGCTTCTGATCGTATGGGGCTCCGGAGAGCAGACTTCTACCATCGGAGAGCTTGCTGTCTGCCAGGTAGAAAGTCTCCTAACCGCCTATACGGAAAAAACAGACAAGAACTCCTTTATGCAGAATCTTCTCCTGGACCGCTATTCCCAGGTAGAGGCTTTTAACAAGGCTGCCCGTCTTCATATCACACCTTCTGCCCGCCGTGCGGTATTTCTTGTAGAAACCAAGCAGTATAAGGACGAAAATGCCCTTGCTACCATCCGTAACATCTTTTCTGCCCGTACACGGGATTTTATCACTGCACTGGATGATTCCGGCATCATCGTAGTACGTGAGCTTCAGAACACCGAAAGCTACGAAGAGCTGGATGGTATCGCCTGCATGCTGGTGGATATGCTCAATACAGAGGCCATGACCTCTGCCTGGGTTTCCTACAGCAATGTTGCAGATGATATCATGGAGCTTTCCGACGCCTACAAGGAAGCCCGCACTGCTCTGGAGGTCGGCAAGATCTTTTATGCTGACAAAAACGTTTTCGGTTACAACCGGCTGGGCATTGGCCGTCTGATCTATCAGCTTCCCACTCAGGTCTGCAACATGTTTGTAGGCGAGATCTTCGGAGAAGAATCCCTGGAATCTATTGACGACGAAACCCTCAATATCATCCGGACCTTCTTTGAAAATAACCTGAACCTTTCTGAAACTTCCAGACAGCTCTATGTGCACCGGAATACTCTGGTATACCGTTTTGAAAAGCTGCAGAAGCGTTTTGGCCTGGATATCCGTACCTTTGAGGATGCACTGGCCTTCAAGCTTGCCATGATGGTGTCCGATTACATCACCTACTCCGGAAATCATGGAAAATAGATTCTGCCCGTAAAAATCCATCAAAAATTCCGGAACACAAAAAAGCCCCGGAAACAGCAGATAATGTCTGTTTCCGGAGCTTTCTTTATTTCAGCAACATCAGATGCTCCGGTGGAAGATACAGATATTCCGGAAGATCTTTATCCGGATCCTCCGTAAAGCTGTTTTTGGGACGCATCCACCATAATCCGGCAGCATTCTCTTCTGCTTTGTTCCGGATCATATACTGATGTTCAAATGTAGTTTCTATGTATTGGTCTACCCGCACTGCCATACAGTTCTCACCCGGCTTTGATTCCGGGCGGATCCAGTGACCGCGTATCCCTACGTAAGTAATGTCCTCATCTACGTTTTCTTCGGTATGGAGCTTCATTTTCCAGTCCGCCGCATAGATCTCGTGAGATCCCAGCCTCTCCGCTCTGGAAAAATTCTTACAGCCGGTAAGCTTTGCTGCTTCCAGAAGTCCCGGTCTCTCAAACAGCTGCTTTGTCTCCCCTGTCACAAGGATCCTGCCTTCATGTACAATGGAAAGCTCCCTGCAGAATTTATAGGCCTCATCTCTGCTGTGTGTCACAAGGATCATATCTCCCGGATAGTCCTTGAGGAAATCCTGCATCTCTCGCTGGAGCACATCCTTCAGGTAACCGTCCAGTGCGGAAAACGGCTCATCCAGAAGAATAGCTTCCGGCTCTCCGATCATCATTCTGGCCAGTGCCACTCTCTGCTGCTGTCCGCCGGAAAGCTGTGAGGGCAGGCGCTTCTCCAGCCCCTCCAGATGATATCGCCGAATCAGATCTGCCACCTTTTCCCTGGCGGAGGCTTTTTCCCCACGATAACCACAGCGGATATTCTGTTCCACTGTCATGGTTAGGAACAAAGCATAATTCTGAAACAGATATCCGATCCGTCGCTTCTGCGGTTTCAAATTGATCCCCTTTTCAGAATCAAACACTGTTTTTCCATTGATGATGATTCTTCCCTTATCCGGTGTTTCGATCCCTGCAATACAGCGTAAGGTCATGCTTTTTCCGCTGCCGGAAGCGCCAAGAAGCCCAATGGATGCCGAACTGCCTTCAAAATCCACCTTCAGGGAAAAATCACGGAAGTTTTTTTCGATATTTACTTTGACTGCCATCAGATCCACCTTCTTGTCTTCATTCCTCTTCCGGATACGATATTGATCAATGCCACGATCACAAAGGAGATCAGCACGATCACAATGACCCAGAATCCTGCAGTTCCGTAATTTCCGGCTGCTGTCTCTGATGCAATCGCAACAGAAACTGTTCTGGTTTTTCCAAGGATATTTCCGGCAAGCATGGAGGTTGCGCCATATTCTCCGATCGCGCGTGCAAATGCCAGCACTGTTCCGGATGCAATCCCCGGTCCTGCCGCCGGCATGACTACTCGCCAGAATATCCGGCTGTCGCTCATCCCCAGAGTCTGACCTGCATGGATAAGATTTATATCCACCTGTTCAAAAGCAGCCCGTGCATTGCGGTACATCAGCGGAAATGCGATCACTGCCGCTGCAATCACACAGCCCTTCCAGGTCTGCACGATCTTAATATCAAAATTATCCAGAAGAAAGCTTCCGAAGGGCCTTTTCAGGCTGAAGATCAGAAGCAGAAAAAATCCAGCCACTGTAGGAGGAAGTACTAGCGGAAGAGTAAGGATCCCGTCCAGTACTGCTCTGGCTCCCGGCTTCAGTTTCATAATCTTTCGGGCACAGAATATTCCCAGAAAAAAAGCGATCACTGTCGCTGCCAGACCTGTTTTTAAGGAAATCCACAGAGGACTCCAGTTTATTTCTCTCAAAAATTCTGCCATATTTCATTCCTGTGTAAGCATTTACTGTGTTTCAGTATTTACTGCCGATTTTCTACATCATGCTCATTTGGATGTACTGTCTGCGGAAGCTGTGCTGTCCTCAGCCTCATATGCTGTAAATCCATAATCCTCAAATACCTTAATTGCTGCGTCATACTCTACATAATCAAGAAAAGCCTCTGCTGCCTTTGTATCATCTTCAGATGCTTCCTTGTCCTCGATAAGTCCCACAGGATAAAGAACCGGCGTCTTAAGGCTGTCTGCCGGTGCCTCTGCGATGATATCTACTTTATCAGTAACAGATGCAGCATCTGTCGCATATACAACACCAACCTCATTACTTCCTTCACTGACTGCTGCAAGTACATCCGTTACATTCTTGCACTCGTTGATCTCCATTTTGTTTACATCGTCCATGATTCCAAGATTGCTAAAGATCTCACGGGAGTACTGTCCCACCGGAACATCCTCTCCTGCAAGCGCCAGATTCTCAGCGTCTGTGATATTCTCGAATCCTGTTACCTTTGTCTCTCCGTCCTTTGGTTTGATCAGAACGACTTTGTTCTCAAGAAGATCCTTAACGGTGTCTTCCTTTGTCAGTTTTTCCTCTGTGAGGGCATCCATCTGTTTATCTGCTGCTGAAAAGAAAAGATCGCAGCGTGCACCTTCCTCGATCTGTGTCTGCAGTGTACCTGAGCTGTCTGCACTGTAATAGATCGTTACATTCGGATAAAGCTCATTGAAATCCTTCTGGATCTCCTCCATGGAATTGCTGAGGCTGGCAGCGATAAAAGCATAAACCTCTCCCTTCAGGTTCTCATCACCTTTCACTTCTTTGTCTGCTGCAAAAACAGTTCCGGTCATAAGGCCTGTTGTTAAAATTCCCGCGGTAAGAGCTGCTAAGATTTTTTTCTTCATCTTTTGCTTCTCTCCTTTTCCGTTTCATTCAGTTTTGTTTAGTTTTGAATGGTTTCGTCTAATTTTACCGAAAGGAAAGTTTCTTGTCAAGCTATAAGGCATTGCTGTTTTTCTCTCCAAGTGCTATCATAAATGCATAGCTGACAAGCTTCGTTTCTTATCATGAGTGGCTTGCAGCACTCCTGATACGGACAAATCCCACATCATGTTCATTGCTCTGTACAACGGAAGCATAGAACTTGCCTGATCCGGTTCATTCAATATTCAAGAGAAGGAGAATTACCTATGAAACTCAGTGCACGTAATCAGTTAAAAGGAAAAATCATCAACATCAACCAGGGAGCTGTAAATTCCATCGTTTCCATTGATATCGGTGGTGGAAATATCATCACTGCTACCATCTCCTGTGCGGCGGTGGAAGAACTTGGACTGAAAGTAGGCTCTGATGCTTACGCAGTCATCAAAGCAACCAATGTTATGGTAGGTATCGATGAATAAGGTTTACACAGCCCAGGAAGTGGCAGATAAGCTGAAGATCAAAAAGTCAACGGTATATGACCTGATCAAGCGGGGAGAGCTGCCATCCTCCAAAGTCGGCAAACAGTTGCGTGTCAGCGAGGAACAGTTGTCTCAGTATCTTAATAATCCGGAATGTTCTTCCCCTTCTGTTCAGTCTCACAATTATCAGCCGGAAAGTTCTCTTCTGAAAAGAGATTATCTTCTGCATTCCAGTGGACTGATCATCAGCGGGCAGGCTTCTCCGGCTCTGGATCTTCTCCTGAATCAGCTTCCCACACACCCGGACAGTCTGCCGATTCTGCAATCTCACATGAATACCTACAACGGACTGTATTCTCTTTATTTTGAAAAAGTCCACATTGCCTGTGCATCCGCCTCACCGGAAGATATCCATAGCCTTGTACCCGGTATTCCACTGACTGTGATCTCTCTGTGTCAGTATCCCGTCGGCTTCTATGTAAAAAAAGAAAATCCCAAGAATATCCGGGGATTTTCTGATCTTACACGGGCAGATATTATTTTTGCGAACCGCGAAAAAGGAAGCAGCCGTCGTATCCTTCTTGACCGTACACTTCTATCTTCCGAAATTTCACCGGATTCCATATCCGGATATCGAAATGAGCTTGTTACCGATCACTCCACGGCTGCTGCGGTGGCTGGCGGACAGGCAGACATAGCTCTTGGCGAGGCCTGTGTAGCGAGAAGCTTTCCGGAGCTGGATTTTCTTCCTGTTTGCCAGGAATCACTCTTCCTGGTTATGCAGACTAAAAATCTGAGCACCCCCGGCTTTCAGGCCGTAGCGGAAACCATTGCATCCGAACCTTTCCGTCGGTTCTTGTCTCTCCAGACCGGCTACGATACCACAGATACCGGAAACATCCGGCATATTAAAGGATAAAGAAAAATCTTATCTGTGAAATTCTTCCGCAACCATTTCTTTGATGATAATACAAAATCAGCCAGCACGTTCATGAATGCCCTCGGGCTCATGACTGCTGGCTGATCTTTATGTATTCAGATATTGATATACTCTTGAAGAAATCGAACGGATTCCGTGCAGTAAATGATCTTCGGAAGCTCCTTCAGAAAATATACATAATACATAATTTGTTTTCTTTCCATAGATGATCGCCATATCATGCTGAACTGAGCTTGTTTCACCCGTTTTGTTCGCACACACTACACCTGCCGGAAGGCCTGATGGAATTTTGTATCGTTTCGTCTGATGCAGTAAAAGATTTAACATTTCTCTGGAATACTGTTGAGAAACGCACCGACCTCTATAGATTTTTTCTAAAAGCATTCCACAATCTTTTGCAGATGCCGTGTTACGCCAACCATCACTGCTCCAGGCTGAGGAAGATGGATGCAAGGAACTGTGGCAGCCGGTATTTTTGTAACCGTTCTTTCGAAGATATTGGTTCACTACAGCCGTTCCTCCTACAAAGCTTCCACCCCCTTGACGCCTTACCAGTTCATTATAACATTCATTATCACTGACGGTGATCATATCCCACAGCAGGCTGTACACACCGGAGCTGTATTGCATTTTTCCCTGACGAATCTGATCATAGACGGATGCCATCACAAACGCCTTGATCGTACTTGCCGGATACATTTCCTGATCATTTATATTTACAACATTTCCTGTTTTCAGATCTTTTATATAAACAGACCAGTTTCCACCGTAGGCAGAAGCAAAACTCTCTAATTCCGATTTAAACTCACTTAAGGCATACTCTGATCTTGTACTTTTTCTTCCCCTCCAGTCCACATACTGACCATCCGGTGTTTTCATATTTTTCGCAATGGTTCCGTTAGATTTCAGGTAATAGCCATCTTTCCACCGGTTCACCAGCATTTTTCCATTTTGATCTACATAATATTGCTGGCCATCACAGGTTACCCACCCTGCCTTCTGTGCCATTCTTCCGTTATCATTGCCAAAATAATAGATTCCGTTAAACTTTTTTCCCTGAACTGTTTTGTTCATTTTATGAAAAGACGGACGCATGCAGATTCTTCCGGTTCCATAGAAATAATAATAACCACTTTTAAAATTACGCCCACCGAATCTTCTCTGTCTTATATAACGTACTGTTCCACGATCAGCCAGTTTTCCGTACGCTTCCACATAATAAATGCCTGCGATAATTTTTTTGCCCCGCACGTTCTGTTCAGCTACGTTTACAAAGCCACGCTCTCCCTTTGAAATTCTTCCATTGGAGTCTGTGATGTGGTATTTATCAAAGCGGACACCAGAAACTGTCTTTTTATCGAAATAATACACGGATTGTTTTCTCAAAAGTTTTCCGTTTTTGTCAAACATATAAAATCCTGTTTTTAAAAACTCTGTCTTTGGAATTGACAAATAACGCAATCCGCTAAGTTTTCGCTTCTTTGAATCTTTCAGATACCAGTTTCCGCCGGATTTCTGAAGATAATTTCCACTGTTATCCCAAAATCGTACTGTTCTTTCAGCAGCCTCGACCTTTATCTCTGTACTTCTGATACCAATAATGCCTCCAAAAATCATTACTAATATCATCCAATATATACAAACTATTTTCTTTGCTTTCATACTTTAACAAGACCTGCCACAGACGATGACAGGTCTTTCTCCTTTATCTTTATTATCCTATTTTCACACAGATGTTCTGGATCAGGCGGTTGTATCCGCTTACCTTTTTCAGCCATTCCAGCGCTATGGACACGGCCAGTGAAGCCAGCAGAAGCGTCAGTGTATTGGTCAGAAAATATCCACTCACATACACAAAAGAATATTGTCTTATAAATGTATGTATCAGAAATATATTCATGGAATGTTTTCCGAGAAACAGTAAAATCTGTCGCACTCCCGGAATAACATTAATAAATTCGCAGCAAAATGCCATAAATACAATTGGATACACACCCCAGTGGATCTCACTGTATACCTTCAGCGGCAAAGTTCTGTAGGCTTTATACAAAATAAACACCGCAAGAAGTTCCAGAAGAAATTTGAAAACATGCTTCACTCCAACATTCCATATCCTAAACCATCGGTTAAACAAATCATACTTGGCTACACACATTCCCATGAGAAATACCGGTAAAAATGCATAAATACCTGTAATTCCCATAACCTCCATGGAAATTGTCCGCGGAAATGCCGCAACAGCCACAAGAATAAATACCAGATATTCTTCCTTTATCATAAACAGCGGCACGCACATGATAAAAATGATCGCCGCGCTCATATACCACCAGGTTCCGTTCAGAGTCGAAGTTCCGAAAAGTTTCGCCAGACCAAAAAAATCCAGCACCATTGCGCTAACACCTTTGGCAATATTTCCGTTTCCGAAATATCTGGTCACGGCATAGCCGTTATAAAGCTGTAAGATCACAACAGAAAGCCCCCATATGATCCAGAACCCTCCCATTGTTTTTATCAGTCTTTTGGCTGTCCACTTACCAGGTGTGGAATTATTTTTTCTGTAACTGAGATACAGTCCGTATCCGGAAATAAATGCATAGATCGGTACACAGATCTTAAATGTTCTGCACAGATACATGATCCGATCTGCCGAAAACGGAGTGAAAACAACATTCAGTCCCTCAAATCTGTCTTGACTCAGATACATATGATGGAACAGCATCATAACAATGGCAATGCCCTTTATCGCCTGAGAATTATATTTATCAAACTTTATTGCCTGCTTTCCTTCCAAAATCCAACCTCCATATTACCGATTCTCGATGATTCTCTCATACACACGTTTGGAACAGTTACGGTCATTAAATGCAAAGGTCTCATCCATTCGTTTCCGATATTCCTCTTTCATCTGACAGCTGTCTGCCATATATTCAATGATCCGTTCCACAGTTCCGTCCAGTGTATGTTCCACCTCTCCAAAGCCATCTCTCTCATAGTCAAAGTATCCCTCTGTGTAGGAATGCGCACCACTGAAAAAGCTGTCTCTGTCAAACTGGGAGTATACGATGGGTTTTCTCAGGTATGCAAAATCAAAGGCAACCGAAGAATAGTCCGTGATCATCAGATCTGTCTGGGCAAAAATGTCCTTGTAGGAATAAGACGAATCCATAAATTTTACCCGTGGATCATGGCGGAACATATGCAGGCCGTCAATGGTATTTGGGTGAGGCATGAAGCAGATGGTATATCCGTATTTCTCTGCCGCTCCCAGAAGTTTTTCGTTGTTGAGAAGATCATCATAAAAATGGAAGTATTCGCTTTCCTGAAATTCTTTTCCAAGCTGCCATACTCCTCTGGCATCGGTTCCTGAGGAAAGGCTCTTGCGCCAGGTAGGCATCACCGTCACATACTTGCGTTCATCATGGACCAGACGGTCATAACGTGGCATTCCCGTAAGCCAGATATTTTTTTCCGGATAAAAATAGTCATAGGTAAAGGCAGAATCATACTCCGGCTTTGTGCTGACGATAAATCCGAAAAGATTACGGTTGTATTTGTTCAGCCACTTGGACTGGTTGTCTTTGGTAACACCATGCTGCAGAAATACCAGCTTTTTGTCATAGATGATATCGCGGTACAGATACTCCAGCTTTCCAAAAGGATTGATCACCGGTTTGTTAGCCTGGGAGGACAGTGAAAATTCATTCAGCAGGAACAGAAGCTTATGCTTCCAGGAAAAAGGCTCCACAACCTTTCCAAGCTTCCTCATTTCCACATAATCCTGTGTATCCTTGTTGACTACAAAATAAGGCTCCACCGTAGGGTCCGGATTGGCGCAGAGATAGCGGAACATCACTTCGCCGTTGTCATCTCCGCGTGTTGTACGATCGGAGATCAGCCAGATCTGCTTTTTCTGCTTTGCCTTCTGCATCTCGTAGAGCTTACGCACGAGAACTGCCTTTTTTCCGGCCTTTCCCTGAGAAAATATTGCTTTGGTGCGTTTTTTCTTCAGCTTTTTCTCTCTGCTCTGGCTGTATGGCTCTACAGTTACTTCATACTGATGGCCCAGAACTTTTGCATCTTCCTGATCCTCTCCACGGATCATCCGGACTTTTTCGTTAAGATACAGAAGCTTATCCTCTATATGAAGGAAAAGCGGCAGCTTCTTTGTAAATGGCACATATTTTCCGTAGGAAATATTGTACATTTTATTTACATGTCCATCTGTGCCTGTACCCCAGCTGATAAACTCACTGATCTCAGAAAGCGGAATGTCCACGATATACAGCTTCTCAACGGCACTTTCTTCCCTGCACCAGCCGGTTCTTCCCAGTGTATATTTCCATCTGGCTTCATAGGTGCTGCCACCAGTCATCATATATGCACGGTTTGTCCTGCTCACAGGCTCCACAATGGAAAATTCACAGTGCAGCTGGTCTTTTTCCGGCTGGAATATCTTGACATTAAGATTATCATATATGGGATTCAGGATCGTGTCCGCCTGATCCGGGAATTTTTTTCGGATATCCGGATAATATTTCCGGAGAAGATATACTTTGTTTGCCCTGCTGAGATGCTGATTGGACATCACGATCTCCGGAAACTCCATCTGTTTCAGGAAGCTTTCGATGTCTTCCTCATATCTGCATTTTTTCTCTTCATCAAGCTCCTCGTTATCAAATATGATATCAGCCATTTTTGCGCTGTAATACAGCAGCACATAATCTGCATTTTTTTCATGAACAGGATTTTCTTTTCTTCTGCAGTCTGCGATCTTTCGGAAAAATTCCTGATAAAATACTTCCAGTTGCTTCGGATCCTGCAGCATATTCTTCCAGTCCTCCACCATGAGATGGTCCGCAAGGATCTGCACATAGATATCTTCCCCTGAAGTCACTCCCAGACTCCGGCAGCTTACAACGGACTGATATACCATAGTCATCACATCCAGATACCATATCTCCGGACGGATCTCGGATACCCATTTCACCTGATCTGCTGCAAATGTATAAGCGGCATACAGCTGATGCAGAAGATATACATTGTTATCCAGCGTTGTTTTTTCGGTGAAACGGTCACAGTAGTTATTATGCTCCCGCACATGGATATTTCCTTTTCCACGGATCTTTGTTATGACAACATCTCTGTTGTCTTCCTCAAAGCAGCGTCTGACCTCTGCACTGGATTTTGGGGAAAAACAGATTCCGGCTTTTGCAAAAACGACATAGTTTCCGGCTATCTTATCCTTCAGCTCTGCCACAAGATCCCCGCATTCCAGTCCGTCAATATATAAAAGATCCCTGTCATCCAGCATCTCCCGGAAACGGGAATCTTCCGGATTGAACGCTCCGTAGATCTTATCCAGCTCTTCGTCCTTGAGCTCTTTCTCCTTTTCTCCGGCTTCTTCCAACTCCCTCATGTCCCGTTCATCAGGGATATCCATATCTCCTGCTGTGCGTACTGCAAGGATCTGTACCGTTCCTTTAGGTGTGACCTCACGTACATTTTTAAAGGTTCTGTAAAGCTTTGCGGTATCTTTTGCAAAAACAACTACTGAAAATTCATACTCCCTGTTCATATTGCTCCTTTTGTATCCTTACATTAAAATTTTTTCTCTTTCAGCCTTCTTTTCAGTTTGTCCGGTATTTGAGCATTGGCTATATATTCATAGATTCGTTTGCTATTGTCATTGTCCCTGTAGGGAAGAAGCTCATCTCTCCTTCCTGAAAATTCCGGTTTTTCACGGAATCCGTTCCTCACATATTCTCCGATAAGATCCACCAGCTGGTTCTGATCCCATGCCAGATCTCCGAAAACATCTTTTTTATAGTCCATATAGCTTCCCTGGACTTTCTCATAGGTTTCCAGATCAAAAGGATAAAATATCACCGGTTTTTCCTGATAGTAGACATCCCAGGAAACAGAAGAATAATCGGTGATCAGCATATGGCAGCTCATCAGAAGCTGATTCAGCGGCATGGTCCCAAATGGGATCAGACGGATATGCCTGTCTTCCACCTGAAAGCTCCGGATATGTTCCCGGAATTTCGGATGGATATAAAAATTCAGCGTGATATCCTCCTTTTCCAGAAGAGTCTTAAGCCTCTCATCCTGCAGAAATGCTTTATAACGCTGATAGTATTCACTTTTTTTGAACTGATCCTCGCTGATATCCTCCAGCCAGTTTCTCCATGTAGGCATCAGCAGGATCTCTTTATGAGTCGGATCTGACTTGTCCTCCAGCACATCCCACCTGGCTAGTCCGGTAATGATGATCTCTTCATTATCGTATCCGAAATAATCATGGATGATCTTCTGTTCATAACCTGAAGACACCACAAACAGTGCCATCTGATTGCCTCCGCCTTTATGGAAGGTCCTGTGGCATTGCTTGAAGCCCATCACTCCATGCTGGAGAAATACGATGTTCTTCCGTGCCTGATACAGAACCTTGTAGATGCTGTTGGGCGAATCCCAGATATAAAAATGCCGGATCGCATCAGTAGATATCAGATACCGGGCAGCGCTGAGATAGATCATGTACTTAAATGACATGAACTGGATCACATTGGCATCATACTCTTTTACGGCCTGATAATCCGGACATTTTTTATCTATTACATAAAAAATCCGACTTCTGTCCTTCTCCGGTACATGCTCCATACAGTACCGAAAAAAATAGAGGCCGTTGTCCTGTGCCATTGTACAATATTTCTCGCAGATCAGCCATAATTTCTTGTGATCCCAGTAAGGTTTCAGGATAAAATAGCAGAATAATGCAAGAAATTCTTTTGCTATAAATGCATAGCTGTCATATTTCGGATCATATTTCCGGTATTGAATGGTAAACTGCCTTGCTCCGTTAACAAATGGATAAACCATATGCCCATCCCCGGTTCTGGTCCATCTTGGAAAAAGAATCAGCTTAAGTTTAAGTTTTGAACTTAAGCCTCCCAGGATCGCATCCTCATAATTTCCTTTTCCTTCTTTATCCACAGATGCCACCACATCCCAGAATGCGGTTTCCATCGGATACTGATCTACATTGATCTGTGCATGATACACGATCGTATTTCCTTTTTTTGCTGTCTGCATTTCAAAAGGAAAGCTTGTATCCAGCACTGTATTTCGCTGTTTCAGCTTCAGGGAACGGATCCTTCCTCTGGATCCTTCCAGCTCAAAACTGATCTTTATGGTTCCTTTTGTCAGCGAAAATTTCCTGGTTTTTACCTTGATCTCCGCCGGAGCCTCCATTAACTGCTGCAATTTTTCACCACCTGTTACATTTCTTTGATCGCTTTGTAATTTCTTTCACAGTTCTTTGTATCCCACAGATCAAAATATTTTCCGTGTCTTTCCAGATAGATTTCTTCATTGGCAAATCCCTGTCCATGCAGACGGATCAGCCAGTCCGTTACTTCCTGTTCCGTTACACATACCGGGCCGAAGCCATCTTTCCGAAAATCAAAATACCCGATCTGATGATGACTTTGCCGGAATTTTTCATTGTCAAACTGGTAGTAGACCAGTGGTTTTTTCATGTAGGCAAAATCCATGGCCACACTGGAAAAATCAGTCACCAGCACTGCGGACTCTTTAAGGAGTGTCTGCACATCGTACTCAGGCCAGGACGCCACTGTGATATTCGGATGATCCACATGAAAATATTTCAGGAACCGATGCATTTCCCTGTGCGGATAAAAAATGATCTGAAGATCGTTCTCCTCAATATAGCGGATCAGTCTCTCATCCTTGAGAAGTGCATCCCAGTAACGGTAATAATCGGTTTCCATGAATTTCTGTGCTTCCAGCTCGTGATCAGCAGCTGATATCTCATTGCGGATATACATACGCCATGTCGGCATGATCAGGATCTGGTTCTTTTTTATCTTCATATCATGAAGCTGGTCAAAACGGCATAGCCCCAGCTCCTGCACATAGCCTTCCGGATATCCGTACCGGTCATTGACATATTTCCACTCATCATAGGTACTGGTAACAAAAAGGCTCATTTTTGTATGCGGATAGTACAGAAAACTAAGATCTGCCGTGATGATCCCATGCTGCAGGAACGCCCGCTTGTTCCGCAGGATTCCGTAAACCTCCAGCACATAGCAGATGGCTGCGTTTGGTTTTCCCATTTTCTGGGAGCTGATATTTTTTGACGCAGCCAGATAGTATATCCAGTGGCGGAAGCTTCCATACTGGATCACCTGTCCCAGATCTTTTACCCGGGCATAATCCGGAGATTTTCTGTTGATGGCGTACACTGCATCTTCACTGGTATTTTCTCTCAGATATTTGTACAACCAGAATCCGTTATCCCGGCATTCATTCTCCGTATCACAGAGAAGCCAGAGATCCCTGCGAAAAAGTCTGTAGACCATCGCAATGGGAAATGCCAGGATAAACTTAATAATGTGAAGCAGATCCCCAGGTTTTACTCGTTTCAGTTTTTCAAGAAATGTCTGTTCCATGTTTCCCTCTGTTTACAGGATCCCGGTTTATTCCTCTGACCAGTCTCCGTTATCATCCCAGACAATCCCGCTGTCATCTGTACTGTTGTCAAGAGAATCGTCACCGCTGCCGCTGTTGCTGCTGTCATCTACATAGTCGCCGCTGTCATCGCTTCCATCATCACTGCTGTCATCGCTTCCGTCATCACTGTTGTCATCGCTTCCATCATCACTGTTGTCATCGCTTCCATCATCACTGTTGTCATCGCTTCCATCGCTGTTGTCATAGCTTCCATCGCTGTTGTCGGAAGAAGTATCTGTGATACCGGAAGAACTATCTGTCAGATCTGAAGCATCTGTGCTGTCTGCGGAATCACTGCTGTCCGCCTCACTGTTGTCAGTTTCCACATTGCCAATAGTGCTCTTCTCACTCTTGTCACTGAGACTTGTATAGGTCAGATATGCTTCTCCGTTATCGATCATCAGTTTTGCCTTTTCCATATCGCTCAGCTGTACACTGTAGATCTCATAGGCATTTCCGTCTCCGTCTACGATCTTCATATCATAGATGGCATCCCTTGCAGAATCCGGGGTGTAATACATCTGCACCTGTTCCGCATCTTTGATGGTAGCTTCTGCAGGAACAAGATTTTTGCCCCATTCTTCTCCTCCTGCCGCGCGGAGATAGATCTCACGGATCTCTCCCTTCGTGCTGTTGGTAAGATAAACGAATTTTGCGGTACTTGTCTTTACACCGATCAGCTTCGGTGCAGGTGTAGATGTGGGAAGCGGTGTGGATGTAGCCGGTGCAGCCGTAGGTGCGGCTGTAGGAACCGGTGTTGGTGTCACCTCTGCTGTTTCCTTTGATGATTTTCCACATCCGGCCATACCAAGCGCCGTCACTGCTGTCAGTACGATCAAAAGCTTCTTATATTTCATAATGATTACCTCCAGATTGCAGTTTTATGCTAAAAATGTTTTTCCAACGAAGTATCCGAGCACCAGAATACCAAGGATGATCCTGTACCAGCCGAATACTTTAAAATCGTGTTTCTTGATATATCCCATCAGGAATTTGATGGCAAGAATAGATACCACAAAGGATACCACAACACCTACGATCAGGATGATCAGCTCTGTGGAGCTGAAGGCAAAACCGAATTTCACCAGTTTCAGAAGACTTGCTCCGAACATAACCGGAATTGCCAGGAAAAAGGTAAATTCTGCTGCAACCGTACGGGATGTTCCTGCAAGGATACCTCCGATAATGGTAGATCCGGAACGGGATGTTCCCGGAATCACGGAAAGCACCTGGAAGCAGCCGATGATCAGCGCTGTCTTAAAGGAAAGCTCATCCAGTCTGGTGCAGGTTGGTCTGCGGTGTTTGTTGTAGTTCTCGATAACGATAAAAAGCACACCATAAACGATCAGCATGATGGCAACGACCACATAGTTATAAAATTTCTCTTCAATAATGTCATTAAAAGGAAGAGCGATGATGATCGTCGGCAGACATGCTACCAGGATCTTGAACCAGAGGATCCACTTATCCTTATCACAGTATTTTTCTACAAAAGTAAGGACAGTTCTGGGTACTGCCGACTGTTTACGCAGCGCCATCTGTGTTTTTTTCGGGATTTTTCTTATGTAAAAGGGCCACAGCTTGTTCCAGTACAGTACAACAACTGCCAGGATCGCGCCAAGCTGGATCACCACCAGGAAAAATTCCATAAATGCCTCGGATACATTCAGTTTGATGAACTCGTCCACAAGGATCATATGTCCGGTACTGCTGATCGGAAGCCACTCGGTGATTCCTTCCACAATACCGAGAAGGATAACCTTCAGTAATTCTATAAAAATCATGTTAACTCCTTTCCAAAAGCAAGATAAGGACAGGGCCGGTATGTGAACGACGGCCCCGTCCTTATCAGTATATTACATATTTGACAATTCGTAAACTTTTAATTTTTTATTTCACAAAATTTACGATTTTTTATCGATTGTCGATGGTGGCGATATCTACCAGAGTCAGGTGGTTCAGGTCTGTATTCTCAAGACTTGTGACCAGAGCCTCTGCAGTATCAAGGCTTGTAAGCACATTGACACCTGTCTCGATGGCATTACGACGGATCACGAAACCATCTTTCTGATGCTCAACACCCTGTGGCGGTGTGTCGATAACAACATCGATCTTGTGGCCAAGGATCAGGTCCATCAGGTTCGGAGACGGCTGCTCCAACTTGTTGGTACGTGTTACCTTGATTCCGTTCTCAGTCAGTATGCTTGCAGTACCTCGTGTTGCAAAGATACGATAGCCCTGAGCCTCGAAACGTTTTGCGATCGGAATGATATCCTTTTTATCCTCATCTTTTACAGTGATGATCATCTGTTTGTGCTTCGGAAGACGGATTCCGGCTCCGATGAAGGCTTTGTAAAGAGCCTCGTTAAAGGTTTTTGCAATACCAAGGCACTCACCTGTGGATTTCATCTCAGGTCCGAGGCTGATATCTGCACCTCTGATCTTCTCAAAGGAGAATACCGGCATCTTGATCGCAAAGTACTCTGCTTCCTTCTGAAGTCCCGGTGTATAGCCCAGCTCTTTGATCTTGCGGCCAAGGATGACTCTTGTTGCAAGAGGAACGATCGGAATTCCGGTTACCTTGCTGATGTACGGTACTGTACGGCTGGAACGCGGGTTAACCTCGATCACATATACATCCTCACCTACAACGATGAACTGGATATTGATCATACCGATAACATGAAGTGCCTGTGCAAGACGACGTGTGTATTCGGTGATGGTCTCTTTTGCTTTCTGGCTGATGGTCTGTGCCGGATATACGGAAATACTGTCTCCGGAGTGGATACCTGCACGCTCGATATGCTCCATGATTCCAGGAATCAGGATGTCCTCACCATCGCATACTGCATCGACCTCGATTTCTTTACCCATCAGGTACTTATCAACAAGGATCGGATGCTCCTGAGCAATCTGATTGATGATTCCGATGTACTCTTCCACATCCTCATCGCTGACAGCGATACGCATTCCCTGTCCTCCAAGTACATAGGACGGGCGGACAAGTACCGGATACCCCAGCTCATTGGCAGCTTTTTTCGCCTCTTCTGCTGTGAATACGGTATGTCCCTTCGGTCTCGGAATCTCACATTTCTCAAGGATAGCATCAAAGAGCTCTCTGTCCTCTGCAGCATCTACGTTCTCAGCAGATGTTCCGAGGATCTTAACGCCCATCTTGATCAGTGCCTCTGTAAGCTTGATGGCTGTCTGTCCACCGAACTGAACAACGGCTCCGTCCGGTTTCTCGATATTTACAACATTCTCAACATCTTCCGGTGTCAGCGGCTCAAAATACAGCTTATCTGCAATATCGAAGTCTGTACTTACTGTCTCCGGGTTATTGTTGATGATGATCGTCTCATATCCTTCTTTCGCAAATGCCCATGTACAATGTACGGAGCAGAAGTCGAACTCGATACCCTGACCGATACGGATCGGGCCGGAACCAAGTACCAGGATCTTTTTCTTATCTTTTGTTTCTACAGCTTCATTCTCTGTCTGCTCATCGCCGTATACAGAATAATAGTATGGTGTCTCTGCCGCAAACTCTGCTGCACAGGTATCAACCATCTTGTATGCTGCACGGATGCCGTACTCTTTACGCAAATCTTTGATCTCAGCTTCTGTTTTTCCTGTCAGGTCTGCGATGATGTAGTCCGGGAACTCCAGACGTTTTGCTTCAAGAAGAAGGTCTTTGTCCAGCTTCTGAGTCTTCAGAGCCTGCTCCATCTCAACAAGGATAGCCAGCTTATCAATGAACCAGATGTCGATCTTTGTGATATCGTGAAGCTTCTCCTGGGAAATATTTCTGCGGAGGGCTTCTGCGATCTTCCAGATACGGCGGTCATCTACAATATTCAGCTCATCCAGCAGCTCCTCATCAGAAAGATGTGAGAAATCATAGGACATCAGGCTGTCAACGTGCTGCTCCAGGGAACGGATAGCTTTCATTAAGGCACCCTCAAAGTTATGACAGATGCTCATAACCTCTCCTGTAGCTTTCATCTGTGTTGTCAGTGTACGTTTCGCTGTGATGAATTTATCAAATGGCAGACGCGGGATCTTAACAACGCAGTAATCCAGCATCGGCTCAAAGCTTGCATATGTTTTGCCTGTGATGGCATTCGGAATCTCATCCAGTGTGTAGCCCAGTGCGATCTTGGCTGCAACCTTGGCGATCGGATAACCGGTAGCCTTACTTGCAAGTGCGGAGGAACGGCTTACACGAGGGTTAACCTCGATAACGCAGTATTCAAAGCTCTCCGGATGAAGAGCGTACTGTACGTTACATCCACCTGTGATGCCAAGCTCTGTAATAATGTTAAGAGCAGATGTACGGAGCATCTGGTACTCTTTATCTCCTAAGGTCTGGGAAGGAGCAACTACGATGGAGTCACCGGTATGGACACCAACCGGGTCAATGTTCTCCATGTTGCAGACTGTGATGCAGTTTCCTGCGCTGTCTCGCATTACCTCGTACTCGATCTCTTTCCATCCGGCGATACATCTCTCTACAAGAACCTCGCCTACACGGGAAAGACGGAGACCATTCTCAAGGATCTCACGAAGCTCCGGCTCATTATGCGCGATACCGCCGCCACTTCCGCCAAGTGTATATGCAGGGCGGAGAACAACCGGATAACCGATAGTCTGAGTAAACGCAACACCGTCTTCTACAGTTGTTACGACCTTGGATGCTGCAACCGGCTCACCGATCTTTTCCATTGTATCCTTAAATTCCTGACGGTCCTCAGCTTTACGGATCGTTGCTGCTGTAGTACCGATGAGACGTACATTGTGCTCTTTCAGGAATCCTTTCTCCTCAAGCTCCATGGCAAGGTTCAAACCAGCCTGGCCGCCCAGTGTAGGAAGTACACTGTCCGGTTTCTCTTTGAGGATCAGCTGCTCTACGACTTCAACAGTCAGAGGCTCGATATAAACTCTGTCTGCAATGTCTTTATCTGTCATGATGGTAGCAGGATTGGAGTTTAAAAGTACAACCTCCATGCCCTCTTCCTTCAGGGAGCGGCATGCCTGGGTTCCTGCATAGTCAAACTCTGCTGCCTGGCCGATTATGATCGGACCTGAGCCGATTACAAGTACTTTTTTTATGTCCTTATTCCTTGGCATTATTTCTCTCCTCCCATCATCTTCATGAATCTGTCAAAAAGGTAACTGGAATCCTGTGGTCCCGGGCATGCTTCCGGATGGAACTGTACAGTAAAGATATTCTTTCCATTGTATGCCATACCCTCGTTTGTTCCGTCGTTGACGTTTACAAATGCAGGATGTGCAATATTTTTCTCCTCAAGGCCCTCTGCGTCTACAACGTAGCCATGGTTCTGGGAGGAAATATAAACTCTTCCTGTCTCAAGGTCTTTAACCGGATGATTTCCGCCTCTGTGACCGTATTTCATCTTATGGGTATCTCCGCCCGTTGCAAGAGCCATAAGCTGATGTCCAAGGCAGATTGCAAAGATCGGCACATCAGAGTCATAGAGTTTTTTGATTTCTTTAATAATAGAAGTACATTCCTTCGGATCTCCAGGGCCGTTGCTGAGCATGATGCCGTCCGGATTGTCTCCAAGGATCTCTTCTGCGGATGTCAGAGCCGGGTAAATAGTAACCTGGCATCCTCTCTCATTCAGTGAGCGTGCAATGTTTTTCTTGGCGCCCAGATCAAGAAGGGCAACCTTCGGTCCGTTCCCCTTAAGCACTTCCTTTTCGCGGCAGGAAACCTTCTCTACCACTTTTCCTGTTGTATATGCTTTTAATCTGGGGATGATTGTATCCAGGTCATAGTTCTCGTCAACTGTGATCATTCCGTTCATGGTTCCCTTCTCACGAAGGATCTTAGTCAGTGCTCTGGTATCAATTCCTGCGATTCCCGGAATGTCGTTTTTGCTCAGAAAATGCTGAATGGTGTCTACGCTTCTGAAGTTGCTGGGAACTCGTGATAATTCGCGTACAATAAATCCGTCAATCCACGGCTTCCTTGATTCCTGGTCATCATAACAGATTCCGTAGTTTCCGATCAGCGGATATGTCATACACACCGCCTGTCCTGCGTAAGAAGGATCTGTCATTACTTCCAGATAACCGGTCATGGAAGTGTTAAAGACAATTTCACTGATGACTTCCCTTGCAGAACCAATGCTGGTTCCTGTAAATACATGGCCATCTTCCAATATCAGAAATGCTTTCATACAATCTCCCTTTCTTTGTTCTCTTATTTTATCCTAAATCTTCAAGATTGTATCACAGGAATCGTCATTTTTCAACACCATATGCAAAAAAAATGTATAAAACTAACTCAAAATATTTTTTTTGAATTTTTTTAATTTTTTTGAATTTTTCTATTGACATTATCCAATTCCTGAGTTATTATAAGTGAGCAGTCGACGAGCGGAGCAAACAAAGCAAAGCAAGCCGGTTGAAAAAATGCAGGAATGGCGGAATTGGCAGACGCGCAGGCTTCAGGTGCCTGTGGTCGCAAGATCGTGTGGGTTCAAGTCCCATTTCCTGCATTCTTTTTTATTTTATCCAAAATCAAAAAAACAGAAGCGCCCAACACCGGCACTTCTGTTTTTTTATTTATTTTTCTTTTTCAGAAAAGATCTCTCTCCCGCCCCAGAGAAGCGCACCTGCAAATATGAAAAGATCCGAAACATTAAATACGACCTTCTTAAGCTTCGGATTTTCCACATTCAGGCTCACATAATCCGTGACGTATCCCTTTCTGCGACGTTCCGTATAATTATTCAGACCGCCGCCCAGGATCATGGAAAGCCCAAGCTTGGATATGCGTGTGCCTTTTTCTCCGGAAGTACGTATATACTCCCAGATCGCACCGCCCAGCACCATAGATGCAAGATCTCTCAGGAATTCTTTATCTTTGTTTTTTAATATTCCAAGCATCATCCCGTGATTATGGCAGTTTCTTACGATCAGCCTGCCTCCCAGGCACTTTTCCTTCAGATCTTTCTTTTCCGATGTGTTGATTTTCTTCTTTATATAATAGTCCGTACCAAAGATCCCCGCCGTCAGTAAATTCCACAACATTATTCCCTCTCCTTATTTCTGTGGTCTGCATAATACTCAGGCAGGCTCCCACTGGGGAAAGCCTGCCTTATATGCTTATGGTTATTCTGTTTTTTCTTCTGTTGTTTCTGTATTTTCCGGATCAGCCGCAGGCTCCTCTGTTTCTGCAGATCCCACTTCCGATTCCGGATCCGATCCTGATGCTTCTGTTTCTGATGCTTCTGCGATTTCTGCTGTTTCCACTACTTCTGCCGCTTCTTCTGCAGCTTCTTCTGCTTCCGGCTCTTCTGCTGTCTCCGATACTTCTGTCACCTCTGCCTCAGTAGCCTCTTTCAGTTCCTCATCTGCCTGCTCGATCACATCGGCCGCTTTCTCTTCCAGCTCCGCTGTAGGACACGCCGCTCCGCAATACGGACAGAAGCTGGCCTCCCGCATCACCGCCTTATGGCAGGCCGGGCAAAACTTCTCCCCTTTGCTGGCAGCGATCGCATCTCTGTAGTGATCTGCCTCCAGCATATGCTGGCTGATCTCCTCGCAGATAGCTCCCGTCTCACCGTCAACGGCTTCTCCCTGCTCATAACGTGTATAGATCATCTTTCCGATATCCATCATCAGCTTTTCGGTCATACGCTCCTGTGCAGAGAGCTTGTTACGGATCTTCTGGATCTCATAGAGATTCTCTGCCCTGGAACTTAAGCCCTTTGCCTTTCTTGTCAGTGTGTTTCCCAGATCATCCCAAAAACTGCTTTTTGCCATATCTGTCACGCTCCTTTATATATTAAAGAATCTTCTTGTTTCTTATCCTTCCAGTGCCGGGATCTCCTGGCCACGCATAAGGATCTTCGGACCTCCGTTGCCCTGAATGTATCCCTCTGTGATCACAACCTCACCGATATTGTCGTCCTTGGGGATCTCATACATGATATCCAGCATATACTCCTCCAGGATAGCCCTGAGAGCTCTGGCTCCTGTATGGCGTTCCAATGCCTTACGCGCAATGGCATGTAAGGCACCGTCCTCAAACTCCAGTTTTACTTCATCCAGGGCCAGAAGCTTCTTGTACTGTTTCAGAATGGCGTTCTTCGGCTCCTTGAGGATCTTCACAAGCATATCTTCCGTCAGCCCGTTCAGGGTAAAGATGATCGGAAGACGACCGATAAATTCCGGAATCATTCCAAATGCTCGGAGGTCATCTACAGTTACTTTCTCCAGCACATGCGGATCATCATCATATTTGTCCTTCAGATCTGCATAAAATCCAATAGATGCCTGTTTATTCAGTCTTTCTTTGATGATATTCTCAAGATCCGGGAACGCACCGCCACAGATAAACAGAATGTTCCTTGTATTTACGGTCACCATAGGTACCATGGCATTCTTGCTGGTAGCACCTACCGGAACTTCCACTTCACTTCCCTCCAGAAGTTTCAGAAGTCCCTGCTGGACAGCCTCTCCGCTGACATCTCTCTGGTTGGTATTCTTCTTCTTTGCGATCTTATCGATCTCATCGATGAAAATGATCCCGTGTTCTGCCTTCTCCACATCATTATCCGCAGCTGCAAGCAGCTTGGATACTACGCTCTCGATATCATCACCGATATAACCGGCCTCTGTAAGAGATGTGGCATCTGCAATGGCAAGCGGTACCTGAAGAAGTCTGGCAAGCATCTTTACCAGATAAGTCTTACCGCAGCCTGTAGGTCCGATCATCAGCATGTTGGATTTCTCGATCTCAATATCGTCCATGGTATCTGTAGCAACCCTCTTATAATGGTTATATACACCTACAGACATTACCTTCTTGGCATATTCCTGTCCGATCACATATTCATCCAGGGTTGCCTTGATCTTATGTGGTGCAGGAATATCTTTGAGATCGATCACCGGCTTCGGAGTCTCTGATTTTTTCTTGATCTTCTTCGCCTGGTTTCCGGGATTCTGGAAACTGCTGAGATCGATCATGCTCACATTCGGCATGTTAAAAAGATCGGAATAATTTCCATTATTCATCTGGGTATTCATAGTATCAAAGCTTTTCTGCATGCAATCCGCACAGATATGTATATGATTGGGAAGGTCGATCATCTTCCCTGCCTGACTCTCCGGTCTGCGGCATAAAAAACAGAATTTCTCGTATTTCTGCTTCTGGTCATTGTCTTTATTATTATCAAACTGATCTGCCATAACATTTCCTTTCTGGTTTTTATTATGCATATTATAGCACATAATCCCGCTGTATCAAATTAAGTTTTTATAAACCGGGGAGCTGCATAAGAACATGCAGCTCCCCGGTTTATAAATGATCATCCTGTATTTTCTTTTATTCATCAGAAGATGGTTTGCTTCCGAGAGTCACTTCAATCGTCTGTTCCTTGTACTCTCCACTGTTCGCCCTGGAGATCACCACTTCGATGTTTTCTCCTGCCTCATAATACTGCAGCTTATCAACAAGGTCATCCTTGCCGCTTACCTTCTGTCCATCCAGCTTCACAATGATATCGCCTTTTTTGATCCCGGCATTATCTGCTGCGCCGCCTTCCGTTACCTCAGTAATAAAAGCACCTGCCGGCATATTATACATCTGGATGGCTTCTGTTGTAAGATCGGCAGCCTTGACTCCCATATATCCTACCTTCGAAGAATCTTCCACCTTATCCCTGGTTTCGCGGTTCATCAGTTCTTCCAGGATCGGCTCTGCCTTGGAGATCGGAATGGCATATCCCATGCCTTCCACCTGACTGTCTGCATACTTGGCCGCATTGATACCGATCACTTCACCGTTCATGTTCAGAAGTGCACCGCCACTGTTTCCGGGATTGATAGCGGCATCAGTCTGGATCAGTCCGCTGGCTTCTCCGTCCTCTGTACTGATGCTTCTGTTAAGGGCACTTACCCATCCGGAGGTAACTGACTGGCCATAGCCAAGTGCATTGCCAATGGCAACCACCTGCTCACCGACTACAAGATCGTCCGAGCTTCCCAGCTGCGCGATCTTGATCTCCTCCATGGTCTCATCCGGAATATCGGATTTTTCCACTGCCACTACTGCCAGGTCATTCTCTTCATCGGTGCCTTTGATCTTGGCAGAAACCGCGTTATCCACGTCCACATCTCCATCGGAACCGAATCCGGTGCTGCCACTGCTTGCCATGGCCTGGGTTTCTTCTTCCGCTCCTACCACATCACTGCCTGCAAAGCACACAGTAAGTGTAGTCGCTCCGGAAACTACATGGTTGTTAGTCGCAATGAGAAGCTCGCTGTCATTTTCTCCTACAATAATACCGGAGCCACTTCCTGCACTCTGATACTGCCTCGTTCCATATCCGAAAAAGCTTGGGATCTCCTGTACACTGACGGATGTAATGGCAACGATAGAAGACATGGTCGCCTGAGCTACACCAGCCACTGTACCACTCTCTGCCACAATATCCTTCACAGTGGAATCTGCAGAGCTGCTGCCAGTACTGTCCTCTGTTCCGGTAACCGTTTCTGTTTTCCCGATCGTTGTACTGCTGTCATTCCCTCTGTATTTATCTGCTGCAATGTTCACACCCTGAAAAACTGCTCCGGCCACCAGCCCAAAGATCACAGCCAGTGCCACCGCAGTGGCTGCTTTCTTTCCAAAGCTGTTGCTTCCTGAAAAATCCCTCTTTTTCCGCGGCTTTTTGGGCGGTATATTTCCACCGGCATAATTACCGGCCTGAGGCTGATGCACCTCATAATGTCCGTATTTCGTTTTCTCCTGCGAAACACCTTCACTCTGTCCGGCATCCGCATCACTGTTCTGTCCGCTCTCCTGCATCCTGCGTCCCTCAGAATAAGGATGCGTCAGCGGTTTCTGTTCTGCCGAAACATTCTCATCATCATCCGGCAAGCCTGTCCCCCATTTATTCTCTTCACTCATACCTCTGGTGCTCCCTTCTATGTTATCTGATGCATTTATCTGTTACTGTTCACTCCGTTCTCAGTAACATTTATTTTTCTTATAAAAGACAGTTTAACAGGGAATTGTGTTTAAACTGTGATATCTCTTTTAAAAAACCGTGACCTGCTCTTATTTGTTCTTTTTCCAATATTCCGGATTCATAGTGCAGGATCGGATCATTTTTTCAGGGAGCTTTTTGTATCGTTTTCCGAGAAAATATCCGGCGTATTTGGAAGTACTCTGCAAAAACAGTCCGGGAATCAGCCATACGTGGCCTGTTTTCAGAAGATATGCCATACTTTTTTTTACCAGTCGGATGCCCTCACCTTCGGAAGGCACTCCTTCAAAAACCTCCGGATGCTCCGCCTGGGAAACTCCCAGATCAAAATTCCTGTGGAACTGCTGCATACAGCTGTAATTGTGAGAATGATACACCCGTGCCTCTGATACATAGGCAACTCCATAGCCTTTTTTTACCATCCAGCCTGCATAGATCATATCTTCATTAAAAATAGCATGCTCCGGAAATCCACCAATCTCATCATAGATCCTGTGATCATAAGCAGCACAGACGTTGGAGCAGAAATATGTTTTAATTCCGTGGGTCTGTACATCTTTTTCCGTTTTCAGGCAGGACTGTTCCGGATAATTAAAGGAACGGGTATATTTTTCCAGAAATCTGCAGTCCTTTTTTGGAAGCTGGCGAGCGTAAGCGGCTCCTGCCTGTGGATTCTCTGCAAGGGCTCCTACCAGTGCTCCGATCAGTTCCCTGTCTGCCGGCATTGCATCCTGTGTCATAAATACAAGGATCTCCGCATCCGAAAGCTCCGCCGCCTGCCTTCTGGTACCACCATGGTCAAATTCTTCTTTTGTAAGATGCCGGACTTCCACAAGCGGATATTTCTGTTCCCAGATCTCTTTCCAGAATTTCTTTTCCGTATTCATGACAAGGATCTTGTTGATAGGATATGTCTGTGCGCTGAGTCTTTCCAGCAGTTTTTCAAATTCTTCTCCCGGATGATATGCCGGGATGATCACGTCTGTTTTTAATGTTTTCATATTTGTCTCCTGTCCAGAAAGGACCACCCGTTACTGGATGGTCCCTTCTGCTGGTTGATCATTTTGATATTTTATTCATTCTCCGAATAATCTTCTCCGTCGGTATAATCGCTGTAATCCGTATCATAATCATCGGTATCCGTATCGGAATTATCTCCGGAATAATCCGTATCTGTGCTGTAATCGCCTCCGGAGTAATCGGCATCATAATCTGTGTCTGCGCTGTAATCAGCATCACCGCTTGTGTCCGTACTGCTGTAATCTGTGGATGTATCTCCCTGCCACGTGTACGAATCATCCGTTGTGTCATTTGGTGTATCTGTCACCGCAGGTGCAGTGTCCTGCACATCACCTCCGCCTGCGATATTTGTAATCTGGGCACTTCTGTTGAGCACGTCCTGCGTCGGAGTGTAACTGGCGTCTCCATACAGGAACTGATGTATCTTCAGAACATTGGATTCCAGTGTGGTAGGTACGATAACACTGCCCTTTACCTGGGCAAATTTGTAATCATTCGGGAAACCTGTAGTCTCATCAATGCTGTAACCGATCATAGCCGGGATCATCTTCAGGATCTCTGTCTTGGAAACGGAAGTTTTGACCATCGGGAAAACCTGATCCATAATATCAAAGATAGTAGAAAGACCTGCTTTTTTTGCCTTGTCCACGATCATCTGGATCACTCGTCTCTGTCTCTCGGTACGCCCCATATCAAGACTTGCGGTATAACGGATACGGCAGTAGGATGTAGCCTGCACGCCATTAAGATGATAGGTATCTACGATCGCTTCCTCATCCTCCGGCTTCGGATCCGGCAGTTCAACCGGTGTGTAGCTCTTTCCGGTTTCCTCTGATGTCTCCACACAGTAATTGTTCATATGAACGATTTCCGCATAGGAAAGAGGGATGTCCAGCCCTCCCAGGCAGTCTACCACAGTTACCAGTGCATCAAAATCAATAGCAACATAATCGGTGATATTCAGATCCAGATTGGTATTCAGCATGGAAACCGCATTGGTCGGTCCGCCAAGTGCATATGCCGAATTGGCTTTGGAATAGGTATCATCCTTTACATTGAGAAGGGTATCTCTATAGACAGACACAAGTTTGACTGCCTTCGTATCATTGTTGATACTCGCAATGATGATGGTATCACTGTTCTCTGTGTTCAGCTTCTCGTTCTTGCTTCTGTGGTCCAGTCCGAACAGTGCATAGGTGGTATATCCCGTCATCTGCGGTGCCTGATCATTAGTTACAATATCCTGGTCTGCAAGATCTGTTTCCTGGATGTCGATCTTATCCAGTTTGGCTGAGATCTGACCATAAACGAACAGACCTCCGATAAACAGGAGCAGTACAACGATTTCCAGGATAAATAAAATCTTCTTGCTTTTTTTCCGAGGTTTTGACATCTTTTCCTTTTCCCCTTTTTAGTATGCGTTCTTATTAATAAATCCTTTGAATATGGTAAGAAACATGATCTTTATATCAAATCCCACAGACCAGTTTTCGATATAATACAGATCACACTCTATCCTTTTTCTGATAGAAGTATCTCCACGATAGCCATTTACCTGCGCCCACCCGGTAAGACCCGGCCGCACCTGATGCTTGACCATATAACGTGGTATCTCCTCCCTAAACTTTTCTACAAAAAACGGCCGCTCCGGTCTTGGTCCCACAAGACTCATCTCACCCTTCAGAATGTTAAAAAGCTGTGGAAGCTCATCCAGACTGGTATGACGCATAAATTTACCGATTCCGGTAACTCTTGGATCATTCTTTACTGTCCACGCCTTTTTTTCTTCTGATTCTTTCTGGATCTCCATGGAACGGAATTTATACATCCGGAAAGTCTGATTGTGAAGCCCGACACGTTCCTGCTTATAGATCAGCGGTCCCGGCGAGGTCAGCTTGATCAGCATACACAGCACCAGCATCACCGGGGAGGACACAATGATCGCAACGATCGCGCCTGCAATATCCATAGATCTCTTGATCAGTGCATTAAACGTGTTGCTCAGGGGCACATACCGGATATTGATCACCGGAAGCCCGAGAATATCTTCTGTATATGGTTTGGTCGGAATAATATTATTATAGTCCGGAATAAATTTTGTGTGCACGCCGGATTTTTCACAGAGTGCAACGATCTCTTCCAGACGATAATACTCACTTAAGCCCAGGGTAATGGCTATCTCATCCAGACGACTGGATGGAAGGATGATCATCAGATTGGCGATTCGACCGATCACCTTAACGCCTTTATAAGTAGTGCCTGCCGGCACATTGTCATCCAGTATGCCCCTGATCACGTATCCCCATTGCGGATTCTGCAGGATCCTGTCTACATATTCCTCGGCAGCACGGCTGTATCCTACCAGCAGCACCTGTTTCTGGTTCATTCCTTTTTTGCGCATATCCCGGAGAATGTAAAATATGACCATACGCACAAACCATTCCAGGACGATATTGATCACACAGAAAGAAACCAGAGTAAGACGGGAATAGTCCAACTCTTTAAAATTGTAAAGTGCAAACATGATGATAAGGAGCCCTAACGCATTTGCCTTCACAATTCCGGCAAGTACGAGACGACGCCCCTGCATTCGCATCGGTGTATAAAGATCAAAGGCCTGATAAAGAAGTAAATATCCCGGAATAATGAATATCAGCATAAACATATATTCCTGGACGGTCTTGGACTGGACCGCCGAATGCTCAAAAATTCCCTGAAAACGGATCAGCCAGGCCAGGGCATAGGAGGCCGCGATCACAAATACATCGATCAGCATATGGAGACGACTGAAATTTTTCTGGTTATCTTTAATCAATTTCCGCCACCTCATTTAAGTTCATTGCTTTTATCTTATAATAGATGAAACTCAAAAGCAATAAAATCTTCCCTCCGAAATATAAAAATTCTGTGAAAATATGATGTCTTAACCGGCAAAACGCCTAAAAATGTTAATCCAGAGTTCAAACTGGAGCTGTATATAACGCGGAAGATTCCTCATGGAAAATCTGACTTTTTTGTTTTTGCGACTGATCTGAAAGCCGTTTTTGATGCCTGCAAGGTACTCACGTCCGAATCCCTTGGACGCAAAAAACAGGATCTTCGCACCGAATCCCACCAGAAAGAACGGAAGGTTCAGCACGATCTGGAGAAACGGCATATTCTTATAGATAAGATAAATATTGTTTCTGGAAGAATACCGGATCTTGAACTGATTATATCTGGAACCGCTGGTGCCGCTTCCTACATGATAAACCTTCGCTTTGGGAGCATACCAGTTCTGGTAACCGCAGATCCTGGCACGATAACCGATGTCCAGATCCTCCAGATAAGCAAAATGCTCCTCATCAAAATCTCCGATCCTGTCAATAAATTTCTTCCGGTAGATCGCAGCTCCCGCACAGGTGGAAAAAATCTTCTGCTCTCGGTCATAATGGCTGATGTCCTTGCCTTTTCCCCTGGCAAAAGCCCAGCCAAGGGCACAGTAATAATTTCCGGCATCATCCATCTTGTCCCTGTCATGAAGCTGGATCATCTTTGCCTGACAGGAAAATGCCTTCTTATGTCTGCGCAGGGCAGCAACCATCTCCTCCAGGAAATCCGGTTCCGCTTCCGTATCATTGTTCAGAAGCAGCACATATGGGGAACGTGCCGCACGGATTCCTTCATTGACGGCTCTGCTGAAGCCGTAATTTTCCGGAAGCTGTATCATGTGTACCCATGGATATTCCGCTGAAACAAATGCACAGCTGCCATCAGTGGAACCATTATCCACCAGTATAACCTCAAAATTACGGATGGTCTGTCTTTCAAGACTGGAAAGAACACCATCCAGATATGCCATTCCGTTAAAGTTTGGTATGACTACTGATACTTCCTGCATTGCTTTATCCCTTCTTCTTTCCCATTCCCGGAAGGGGCTTCAGGGAATAATTCCATTTGGTTAAAGAAAGATTTTTGTTATAGTATGGATCTCCTTTTTTCAGGATATCCAGCCAGTGACAGCGCATGTACTCGATCTCCGTCTGGAAACGACGGACCTTTTCCTCGCTGTCCTCAGTGCCTCTTGACTTGGATTCGTAATGATAGAGCTTCACATACGGATCATAGACGATAAGATGACCGTGGCTTCGCACCTTCAGGCAGAGATCCACATCATTAAACGCAACTGCAAGCTCTTCCGTAAAGCCTCCTGCCTCCAGAAAAACTTCCTTCTTCATCATCATACATGCTGCAGTCACACAGCTCATATCCTGCAAAAGAGAGGCCTTATGGAGATATCCGGTACGCTCCGCCGGCATATTCACAAACATATTCCCGGCAATTCCGCCCATTCCCACCACGCAGCCTGCATGCTGAATGGTGTTGTCCGGATAGATCAGCTTGACGCCGACTGCACCTGTTTCCTTACGCTGGCACACGCTCAGCATCTCTGACATCCAGTCCGGATCGATGACCTTAACGTCATTATTCAGAAAAAGCAGGTAATCTCCCTTGGCATGGCGCACCCCGAAATTGTTGATGGCAGAATAGTTGAAGCCTTTTTTCCAGCGGATCAGATGAACCCTGGGATCCTCCGAAAGCTTTCTGTAATACCGGAAGATCTCCTCGGAGCTACTGTTATTCTCCACAATGATGATCTCGTAATTTTTGTAGGCAGTTTTTTCAAAAATGGATTCCACGCAAGCCTGAAGCGTTTCTTTCTCCTCACGGTTCGGAATGATAACAGAAACCAGAGGTTCTCCCTGCACCGGATACTTCACACGGTAAAATCCAAAATCCGGAGTATGCTCCACGGTTCCCGGAGTTCCGGTCCGTTTGAGATTCCCCTCAATGGCACGTCTGCCGGCTTCAAAAGCATACATCTTGCTTGCCGGATTATCTGCTGTGGAGGATTTGTGTGTCCTCCAGTGATAAAGGATCTCCGGTACATGGACCACTTCCCTTGCCTGCTCCACACAGCGGAAAATGAAATCATAATCCTGGGCGCCGTCAAATTCCCGACGGAATCCGCCCACCGTCTGCACTACTGAACGTCTTACCACCAGAAAATGGCAGATATAATTATTGGATCTTAAAAGATCCAGGTTAAAGTCCGGTTTCAGATGGGGCTGAAAATGTTCAGAAAGATCTGTCGTGACCTTATCCTCATCTGTATAGATCACATCCGCCTCCGGATGCTCCTCCAATGCCGCCGCGATCTCATACAATGCATTGGGGGCCAGCAGATCATCATGATCCAGAAGTGCGATAAAATCACCCTTTGCCATGGCAAAAGCCGCGTTTGTATTTTCTGCAATGCCAAGATTTTCTTTCAGGTCCTGATAGCGGATCCTCCTGTCCATCTCTGCATAGGATTTCAGCACAGTCTGCATGTCCGGATCCTCCGGGCTTCCGTTTGCCAGACACAGCTCCCAGTTCTCATATGTCTGTGCAAGGAGAGAGTCCAGCATCTGTCTTAAAAAACGCTCCGGTGTCAGATATGCAGGTACCACAATGCTGATCAGCGGCCCATCCGGAAATTTGCGTTTCCGCTGCTTCTCCAGTGTTTCCTCGTCAGGTCTGTATGCCTCATACCATGGTCCGTAGGGAACCTCTTCCGGCTCAAAACGCTCATGAAGCCGGATCCAGAACTCTTTCAGGCCATAATGCTTCAGGTATCTTAATCCCTTCTGTACTGTATAGGGGGAAAGCTTCTTTATAAGTCTGTCCCATTGGATCTTTCCTGTAGAATCATCTTTACTCATATATTATCTCCGTATTACTCAGTTTGATGTTACTGTTCACTCCGTTCTCAGCAACACGCTTCGCGGAACATTTCCAGTGAACAGTAACAGTTTGATGAACATATTTTACCATTCCATCATTTTTTTTGCAAGGAAGAGAGGAAATGTGTTATACTAGGCTTACGTATGTATTGCTTACATAAGAATTATTTTTTATACAGGAGTACCATTTATCATGAAAAAATCAAGAATAACCACAGCGCTTCTGGCTATTGGGATCTCAGCTTCCATGGTGTTCCAGACTCCGGTTTTCGCCACAGAAGAAACCGCTGTTGCTGCATCCTCCGGTATTACCACCAATGGGATCAGCGGATGGCCTCAGGGGCCTGAGATCACTTCCGCATCTGCCGTGATCATGGAAGATACTTCCGATACGCTCCTCTACGCCAAGGATATGGACACCACGCTTTCTCCGGCCGGCGCAGTTAAGATCATGACCTGTCTTCTGGCACTGGAGAACAGCCAGCTTGACGATCAGGTTACCATGACAGAAACCGGTGTATCCGGTGTTACAGACGGAGGCGCTCATATTTCCTCACAGCTCGGAGAGGTATTTACCATGGAACAGTGCCTTTACGCTCTGATGCTGGCCTCTGCCAATGACATTGCTCTCCAGGTCGCAGAACAGATCGGCGGATCTGTGGGTGCCTTTGTCCAGAAAATGAACGACCGTGCCAAAGAGCTAGGATGTACCAATACGGTATTCACCAATCCTACCGGTCTCCCGGATGACAACCAGCATACCACAGCACATGATCTGGCTCTGATCATGCAGGCAGCTATCAGTAATGACAGCTTCCGCACCATCTCCGGAGCCACCTCCTATACGATCCCGGCTACCAATGTTTCCGGCGGTACCCGTAACCTGACAAGCTCTTTTACCATGACAGATCCTGCATCCGCTTCCTATTATGAAGGATGCATCGGCGGCCGCGAAAGTACCACCACTGCTTCCGGAAGCGTTCTTGTCACAGCTGCGCAGCGAAATGGTACTACTCTGATCGCTGTAGTCATGAACGGAGCGACCGGTCAGACAGCCAACGAAGCGATCTCTCTTCTGGATTACGGTTTTTCCAATTTCCAGCTTCTGGATCTCAGCGAGGATGATTTCCACATCCTGTCCGGAGGCACTGTAATGGTTCCATCCGGTGCGACCGCAGACGACCTGACTACGGAAGATACGGAATCTGACGGTCAGATCTTACGCACCTATTCCTTTGGCGGAACTCAGGTGGGAACCGCAGTAGTCGAGGATTCCTCCCAGGAAAGTTCCTCCGATGTACTGGAAAATGATGAAAACATGGATTCTGCAAAAGCTTATTCCGAATCCAGATCCCAGATCCCGTATTTTGCCATTGGCGGTGTGGGCATCCTGCTCCTTATCCTTCTGCTGTGGCGCATGATCCGGATCATCCGTTCCTGATCTTGGTTCCCAAGCGGATATACTTCAGAATTAAAAAATCCCTCCTATGTACCGGTCATACCCGGATACATAGAAGGGATTTTTTTCTGCCATCTCACCCATCGGGGTGTCAGCCATAAAACGGAACTACCAGAAAGATATAGCATAAAAACGGAGAAGCAGCCAGAAGTGCTGTCAGGATCCGGTATATCCACATTCTGATATTTTCTTTTTTTACAAAACGCTCAAGCAGACAGTTCCAGCCGGCTGTCACAAAATACATAGCCGGATACAGTGCCGGCATGATATAACGTCCCTGTGCCTGGTTGTCACTATAATATACATAATACATAAACAGACCCACAGGGATCAGGATCAGAAGGATCAGCAGCAGATGAAAGATTCCTTTTCTGTCCCATTTATCGTACACTGTTATCGTTTTTATCTTCAGCTTTTCACTTCCTGCTGCTTTTCGTTCTTTTACCACAGTACGTTTCTTCGGATAAAACATTCCCAACATGGTCAAAATACCGATCCCACCCATTCCAAAGAACAGAAAATATGCCTTGCTCACACTATAAGGCATATAGATCTGCATCAGGCCAAAGGTTCCGATAAAGCTTACCATAACTGTCAGCAGCCAGTTATGCTGCCAGCCCGGGTCCTGATACAGAAGGATATCCTTCCATGACCAGTTCAGCTTCTCCGGTGTAGGGTATCTGGACGGCCTGTAATCAACAGCCGCATATTTTTCCGCACACTGTGCACAGGCCTTTCTTCCGATAAGATCTCCGTCATAGAGAACGGCATTTCGTATAAACCACCAGCCGCATAAAGCAAGGGTTACTGCCGCGATCACGATCCCTCTCCGGAACAGAAATGCAACTCTCTGTTTTACCGGCTCTTCCCTGCACAGAAGGACTGTCAGGCAGAAAAACAGGAAACTGCATAAGATCCATCCGTAGGCATTATAGTAGGACAGTGCACAGACTGCCATTCCAACAGCCAGAAGGATTGAATTTCTGAAGCTCCAGTCTCCCGCTTCCAGATAACAGGCCCAGGAATACAGGATCATCGCCATGGATAAAAGTGCCAGGGAATCCGTATTTACATAAGTTCCCAGAAACAATGCCTGCGGCATAAAGCCTGCCAGTGCGGCAAACAGCCATCTTCCCTTTTTCGGAAAGAGCTTTCCGGATGCTTTCACCACAAAATATACCGCTCCGGTCACAAAGAGCACATCTGCCATTCTCGCCGCATGGAGCAATCCGTCTGCAGATGCATGGAACAGACCTGCGATTCCCATAAATACAGCAGATACCATGTAGGAAAGGATCGGATAATAAGCATAGGAAATCCCCCAGGTCGCATCACGGATGGTGGGTTCATCTCCAAGAGGCAGCTTTCCCGAATGTGCATGAAGATACTGTGCCACCATGTAGCGCATTTTTTCATCGGGGCCTGCCCCCAGGGGCTGCATAAACGCCCATGCAGTCAGGAGCAGAAATGCTGCCAGGACAAGAAACCCTGCCTGAGCTCTCTCATCCTTCCAGATTTTTTTCTTTTCCAAAATATAACCTCCTATATCCGCTTCAGAGAGAAATCCTGGCTCTCCAGTGTAAGGTTCGGATTATAGTAAGGATCTCCGTCACGGAGGATCTCCGGCCAGTGCTTCTCAAAGGAAGCGATCTCGCGGTTAAATCTTGCCACCTTCTCCGGTGTATCCTCAAGACCTCTGGATTTGGATTCATAGTGATAAAGCTCCGCATAAGGATTGTATACAACCAGATATCCGGCTTTTCCCAGACGGAGGCAGAAATCTATGTCATTAAAGGCAACCTGAAATTCCTCACTTAATCCGTGAACCTTATCAAAGGCCTCACGCTTCACCATCATGCAGGCTGCGGTTACAGCGCTGTAATCCTGGGCACAGATGATCCTGTGGCAGTATCCGGTAGCGTCTCTCTTCTGCTGCACAAAGCAGTGTCCCGCAATGCCGCCGAAGCCAACGACTACTCCTGCATGCTGCACGGTATCATCCTCATAATAGAGCCGTGCTCCTACAGCTCCCACATCCGGTCTCATACAGTATCCCAGAAGCTGCTCCAGACAGTCCGGGCTGATGATCTCCGTATCATTGTTGAGAAGAAGCAGATAGTCACCCTTAGCATGAGCAGCTCCGAAATTATTGATGGCAGAATAGTTGAAAATACCATCCCAGTACACCACATGGGCTTTCGGATTGGATGTTTCCAGCTCTTTATAGTAAGCAAAGGTCTCATCCTCCGTACTGTTGTTCTCCACGATCACATACTCATAATTGCGGTAAGTTGCCTTTTCTTCGATGGAATCAATACATCTCTTCAGATCATCGATGTGATCCTTGTTTGGGATGATGATGGAGATCAGCGGTTTTTCCTCCCAGAGGAATTTTGTACGGTAAAGTCCAAGATATTCACCTTTTTCGATTTCCACCGGAACTCCGAGCCTGTCATAATGAGCCTTGATGGCACGTGCTCCTGCATCAAAGGCATACATTTTGCTTTCCGGATTCTCTGCTGTGGAATCCTCATGGCATCTCCAGTGATAAAGGATCCTGGGGATATGATGGATCTGCTCTCTTCCCGCAGCTTCCACACAGCGGAACACAAAATCATAATCCTGTGCACCGTCAAATTCCTTTTTCAGCATTCCGATCTGATCCACGATCTCTTTTTTTACGACAAAAAGATGACAGATGTAGTTTACTGTACACAAAAGATCAATATTGAAGTCCGGTTTGAAATGCGGCTGAAAGAATTTGTGCCCGTCCATGGACATCTTATCTTCATCGGAATACAGAACCTTAAGCTCCGGATCCTCATTCAACGCTTTCACACACCGGAACAAGGCGTCCGGCGTCAGCTCATCATCATGATCTGCAAACACGATAAAATCTCCTGTTGCCGCTTTCATGGCCGCATTGGTATTCTCTGCGATCTGAAGTGCCTGATCGTTGCGTATCACGCGGATCCTGTCATCACTTTTTTCCAGCCTGTTAAGATAATCGGTAAGAGGAGAATCTGCTCCGCTTCCGTCAGAAAGACAGAGCTCCCAGTTCCCGTAGGTCTGGGCTTCTATGGAATCTACCAGCTGCTGGAGATATTTCTCCGGTGTTTTGTAAAGCGGGATCACAATACTGAATTTTGGATTCCTGGAAAATTTCGTTTTTCTTTCTTCTGCAAGCTCTGCCTTGTCCGGCAGATGCTTCACGATCCATTTGGAATAATCCACCGGACGGTTTTTACGGTCCAGCACCTTTCCGAATACCTTTCCGGTAAGGGCTGCTGCTCCGTGAAGCTTCATGTAACGGCTTCCCTTACGGAAATATACCGCAGCCTTCTCCGCAAGGCGCTTCTGTGGCTGCAGATGTACCAGACGAAGTGTCCGCACATTGCCTGCCTCAAATACAATGTAGAAGTCCTTCACACTGTCATAATGGAATTCAAAGAAAAAACCGCTCTTCTCATCGATCTCTGTTTCCTGGTACTGATTCTGTACATCCACACGTTTCAGTCTGGTGATCTCGCAGGGGATTTCCTTCCGGCTGCGATCCTCCAGGCGTATGGTCAGGGGGCTGTTAAAGGCTGCCCACCCACGGACACGGCAGATTTTTTCCCCAGCTTCCACCTCGATGCTCTCGATAAAATACTGCGGTTTTCCCTGTTTCCTGTAAAGCTGTGCTGCCGAAACAGAAAACCACCGGATACGTTTTTCACCCTTTACCGCATAAACAACAAGCTTCTTTTTGCCCTCCAGATCCGGCAGGCAGATTTCCATCTGTACACGTTCTCCGTTTACCAGATCCAGATCCTTAAAGCGCTCCAGGGCGCTGACACGCTCCTGGGCACTGATGGCTGCCGGAAGCTTTTCCCCGTCAAGAACGGCTTCCGGCTGATGATTCTTCGGCCAGATTCCCTGAAGGTGATACAGAGAACTGTCCTTCAGGTCAAACCTGTCCTTTTCTACTTCGTATAGCTCTCGCTGCATAACAATTCCTCCATTGCATCCTTTCCGGTATTTACTGTAAGATAATGTTCCATAACCTTCTGATGTGCGGCCTCACCCATAGCTTTTCTGGCCTTCTCATCGGTTATCAGAACTTCCAAGGCATTGACCCACTCTTCTTTTGTGGTGCACATCCAGCCATCTTTTCCGTTTTCGACCACGTATTCCATCTCACAGTTACGGCTCATGACACTTGGAACCTTTACAAGGGCAGCCTCTGTCCACTTATTCTCGGATTTACACCAATGGAACAGGGTGTTCTCCAGCGGCATCAGATTGATATCAAGTCCTGCGATCACGGCAGGCAGCTGTTTCCAATCCATAAACGGAAGCTTCTCGATGCGGTTTTGCACCGGCTCCATTCCGGATTCATCCAGAACACCCACCAGCTTCAGGTAAACCTCCGGGTGGCGCTCCATCACCTCCAGAAGTGCTTCCTCCACCTGGGCAAAATCCTGGTCATGAGTTTTGGAACCACTTAAATATCCGATATAGATCCGGTCTTTAGCCTTGTCTGTCTGCTCCACAGCCTCGTGAGACAGGATCTCCATCTCCATACTCATACAGTTGCGGTTGATCACCACCGGTTTTCCCGGGAATTCTGCCCGGATCTCTCCTGCCAGCGTCTCCGTGGATGTAAAATATCCGTCGCAGAAGCCCATACATCCGCGGATACGGTCTGTAGTTGTACAGAAGTCACTGTACTCGCTTCCCTTCAGGAAATGCAGTCCGGAAATTTTTTCGTAATCAAATACCAGATCATCCACATCATAGTAAACAGGGATTCCGGCTGATTTCGCCCGGTTGGCAAGCATTTCTGCTTCCATCAGCTTGCTGCAGCGGTACATCACGATCGCTGTATATTCCTCGAGCTTTTCCTGCTCTGCCTGATCCATCTGGATAAATTTCGATGCATAGCCTTTAAGGATCAGCTGCTCCCGGAAATGCTCCACACGATATCTGGATGCAAAGGAAATCTCCTCTCCTACAAAAAGAAGTCTGCGTTTTTCCACAGGGAGTTCACTTCCGCCGAGAGTTTTCCACAGAGAAATCATCTCTTCCACAATATTCTCCGGCTGCTCATCTTTCAGAACAAGGCCCTTTGCATAGCGTTTCACACGTTCTACAGGTGCACCTACCGGAAGTACAGCTACCGGAAATCCCATGGAAATGATTTCCGAGGTTGTGTAGGAGAAGGTCTCCGGCCATACGGACGGGATCAGGAACATATCAATATCCTGCTCCAGGGTAAGTCTCGGGATCTCCTCTCTTGTATATCTTCCTGTCTGGGAAAATACCGGACTTTCAATCTCTTCGTCGGAAGTACCGATCAGTCTCAGACGGATATTCAGTTCATTCTCTTCGATATATCCCGCAAGTGCCTTCACAACTTCCAGGCCTTTTTTGTAGCAGAGTACGCCGATAAGACCAATGTTAAAGGTCTCTGTGGTCTTTTTGTTTTTTTTCACTGCCGGAAGGTAATGGGGTGCATGCGGGATCACATGGAGATTGTATACATCCGGATAAGCACGCTTGAACAGCCTTGCCGTATCATCGGAAAATGCACGGATCTCATCACAGTTTAACAGAAATTCCCGGAATTTTGTACGCCAGAGAGTTCCGGTTCCGTATTCTGTGCAGGCATTGCTGCGGTTATCCGGAATGCATTTATCACAGACCTCACAGGATGGAACACCACAGTATTTTCCTTCTGCATCGATCAGATTCACTGCCGGACAAAGGGCAAAGAAATCATGAAGAAGCATAAGGAGCTTCGCACCCTGCTCTCTCTTAAGACGCAGGATACGTTCCAGGGTTCCGTAAAGATTCTGATAGGTCACAAGCTCGTTGATCCAGATCTCATCCACACGCATCAGCTCACCAAGGGCAGTTTCCAGATCATTTGCAAAAAATTCCATCTCATACTGCTTATACTGATACGTAAAGTAAAAACGATTGCTTACGATATTATAGCGAATGGTCACAAAACGGTATCCTTCCCGCAGAGCCAGACGTCTTTTCTCCACAAGATAAGCCGTGGCACCACCGCCGAGATCATGGTCAAAGGCCACAATAGTAGGCACATCCAGCTTCCTGTTGAGAAGCTTCATTTCCACGTAAAGTCTTACCGGCCGAAGCGGGTCTCTTCTGCAGTAATCCGCAGTATTCTTGTTGTAATCCGGATGCTTGCGGAGCAGCGCCTCACTGTGCTCTTTCAGGAGTCTCTGCTTTTCCTCAGACGGGAAGCTTCCACCATGCTTGTGATATACAAACAGGTTATCCACATGCACGTTCTCATAGCCTGCAGCTATGGCACGCTGGCACCAGTCATTCTCCTCACCGTAACCTTTTCCGAAATTCTCCTCATCCAGAAGGCCAACCTCCTGGATCGCTTTCAGGTTCATACCCATGCAGAAGCCCACACCGGTAGGCATGACCGGATACTGCGGACGGATCATGCGGAATTCATCATCGATCTCCCACAGCGGCATTCCCTCAAACAGTTTGTTATCCCGGCAGAAATCCGGGAAGCTGCAGATGGTTCCGCAGGTGGTAAACGGTGTGGTGGTTGCAATATTTTCCTTTGCAAAGATCGGAAGCATCAGGCGCTCCAGCCACTCTTCCGGGACCTCCACATCTGTATTTACAAGAGCAACATGATTTTCCGCCATCTTTAATCCACGGTTTACAGACGGAAGGAAGCCCATATTGGTCTCATTATTAAGAAGCACCACATTGTCATGCTCTGCGGCATATTTTTCCAGATATTTTCCTACTTCAGGATCCGGGCTCTTGTCATTTACGATGATCAGACGATATGGAACCTTTGTCTTTTCAATTCCGGAAAACAGAGCATCAAAATACTCCAGTCCGTTGTAAACCGGCACGATCACATCCACCTTCTGCTGATAGATCGACTGTGGATATGCCTTTCTCGCACTGCGTACATGACGCTGTTTGAAATGGCGGAGATTTCCGATACTCTTCGGATCTTCGATAGCGTATACCAGAAGTTCTTTCTGATCCCTGGTTCCCGGGATCTTTCCGATAAGGAATCTTCCGGTATCCGCTGCGGTTCCGTATTCCAGGAAAACAGAAGTCTCTGCCGGCGCAAGAACCGTTGCCAGGAAAGAAAATCCGGCACTTTCCGCATCCGGATTTCCAATGGCATTAGCCACATCCGTACGGTAGATCGTAGTACAGGAAGCCTCATGAAGCTTCTGTGTTCCCTGATAAAATGCGATCCTTGGCTGTTCCATAGACGCGAATGTCGGATCAAAGGCCCAGCCAATGGCATTTAAGGTGCCATTTTCATAATGGAAGAAGTCAACACTGCCCATACAGGTAGGAGTTGTCTCCACCCCCATCACTGCTGCCGGCTCTGTATGATAACGAAGAACCTTTTTGACCAGTCTCTTTACCTGCGCTTTTTTGCCTGGATGACGAAGGGCCTCTTCCTGCGCACGTGCTGCTTCCGCTGCAGCCTGCTTTGCGGCACGTTCAGCCTCTTTTCTGACACGCTCCTGTTCTCTTCGTACTTCACGCTCTTTTTCAAAGGCCAGAAGTTTTTCCACATCCGGAAGCTCAAGGCAGTCAAGTTTTCCCTCTATTACGATCCTGTCCACATTTTCCGGGTGTGTGACATCGATAAGATAAAAGCCCTCGGTGGTAAAAAACACAGTGGTACTGTTATCCACTTTCATATGGATACCCTGAGGCTCAAGCTCCGCACTGCATCCGCAGTCCAGACGCTCTATCTTCACTTTCAGGAAATGACCGTTTGCAGGATTCCAGCGGAGATTTCGTATTCCTTTGATACCAGAAAGCGCAAACTCTACCCGGAAACGGTTTCCGGAAAGTTTTCCCTCTGCATAAAGTGTATGCTCTTCACAGAATCCTTCACCAAAGTCATAGTACATCTTGCTGTGCATCTGGTGCTTTTCTCTTTCTCTGTTCACCAGCTCTGTTACGGAAACCGGCACTTTTTTCTGTTCAAACGGGATCAGAGAACCACAGCCCACATACTCATAGACGAAATGCATAGTCCAATTCATAAATATCTCATAGTCTGTATAGCTGATGTCAAACTCCGCCATCATCTCATCCTCATGACATAACCGTGGCAGCTCAGGAATATGTGTATACAGTTCATGGATCAGGCGCCACATGATAAAATTCACAGGCACAGGGAAATCAAACATCCACTCATAATCTATGATCTGATTTTCCTTTTCTCCCATAAAGATGTTGCTGCAGATCAGGTCCACATTGGCCGGGCAGACACATTCGTAATCATTTCTTCCAGGATGATCACCAAATACCTCGCGGAACTCTCCTGTCCTGTAATCCACAGCCTGACGAGCCCCGAAAAATTCCTGATAGAATTTTTTAAGAAGTGCCTTGATCTCTTCAATATCTTCTTTACGGGCAAGCTCTGCTATTTCCTGGTGAAGAGTTTTTCCGGTAAGAAGCGGATAAGAGATCTTTCCGTTTTCTGCCCTGCAGGGAAGATTCTTGTATTTATCGGATCCGGTACTCTCTGTTCCGGTTTTTTCCAGTTTTTCCACAAATTTCTCAGCCTGGGGCGCCATAGCCTCTTTTTCCGCACGGATCTCTCCGTTCTCCCGGACGATCCTGGTCAGAAGACGGAACTTTTCTTTTCGCTCCTGGTTCAGCTTCACATAAAGGATTTCCTCCGGGTTCCGGTTTTCGGTACGTCCTGCCTCCACAAGAAAAGAATTCACAAAGCTGTCCAGGATCTTCTCTTTTTCGAATGCCTTTACACCTTCACTTTCTGCAAAAAGATCTGCTGTTTTGTCTGTGTATACAGGATAGCTTCTTCCGTAGGAATTGGTATAAAGGCTCTCATCTGTAAAAATCTCTGTCGGAAATTTATAATCCGGATACGGGTAGTAAAAGCGCAGAAAAGGAAAGCCGCTGTTTTCCAGCAGCTCTCCCAGTTCATTCTTGGAAAAGGTGCGCACAGACTGATTTCCCGGATATCCGTTGATCCCGAAAAAATGAAGATCTGTGTGATCCTCCGGTGCTCCGGCAAAGTACTTCAGTCCCAGTCTGTTCTCAATGGCAATCAGAAGTCTTCCCTCAGGCTTCAGATAAGCACCCATCCGCTGAAGAAATGTCTCGTAGGGAGTTTTTCCCTCGGTAAAGCTCATGGCATACTCCAGCACACCGTTTACTACCACATAGTCGAATTTTTCCGAAAAAATCATGTCATTCAGGTTTCCAACCATGATCGTCAGATTTTCCTTATCCTTGTTTCTCGCATAATTGATATCTGCCCGACGTTTGGAAAGCTCCACGGAAGTCACATGACCGGCCTTGCGGCAAAGCATTCCGGTAATGGCTCCGCATCCGGCACCGATCTCAAGAACGGAATCCGACTTTTTCAGAGGGTACCAGTTTAAAATATTCTCCCGCACCCCTGAAAAATGGTAGATCATTGGAAAACTCACCTCTTCCTCCGGCAGGTCTTCAAAAGATTTGCCTTCCTGCGCCATTTTCAGAAGTGTTTCCTCGATATCCCCATCGGAATAATGATCTTTCGCCGTATAATAATCTAAATTCAACTCTGCCATAGTCGTTCCTCCACTTATTTCACAGATACTTTGGAAAACAGATCGAAATATCCCACTGCTTTCTTATCTGTGATCACGGTCAGGTTACACACATCGTAAAGACGATGAAATACGGTAAAATCACCATCTTTATATCCGGTGCAGCCCAGACACAGCATATATTCTCCTGCCTCCAGAGGCATCACCTGTTTGAAGGTGATCTCACGGACATCGCCTGCTTTCTGCGGTTTCAGAGGCGTATGTTCATACATGGTATTGGTTCCTGTGATCTCGGTGCCTTTCAGATCTTTCAGGGTAAATGCAAAAATCGGATCGCTGACATCTGCCTGGAACTTCACTTTCATCTGAACGGAAAATTTCTTGCCTTTTTCGATCACATTGGTGATCATACCTGTATCATCCCGGATTGCAAAATCCACGATCTCGCCAAGCTTGCTGCCGTATTCCAGGACCTCGGGATTCAGGTTCAGGCTGTCCTTCATAGCTTTTCCGCTTCCGGTATGTGCTTTCAGTGAAACGTCTGCTCCGGCTTCCTGGTTCTCCGGTGCCTGTTCCTCTTCTTCATCGTCTGTGTTTTCTTCCAGATCTGCATCGTCATACTGATTGACCAGTACACGACGGTAAAGATTGACCATCTCCTTGGCACCACCCTCTGCAAGCTTCTCACCTTTGTTTAGAAGCACAACACGGTCACAGTATTTTCCGATACTGCTCAGGTCATGGCTTACAAACAGAATGGTCTTCCCCATTTCCTTAAACTCTTCGAACTTCCGGTAACATTTTGCCTGGAAAAATACATCTCCCACGGAAAGAGCCTCATCAACGATCAGGATCTCCGGATCGATATTGATAGCTACCGCAAAAGCCAGACGCACGAACATACCACTGGAGTATGTTTTTACCGGCTGATAGATAAAATCACCGATATCTGCAAAATCAAGAATGGACTGCAGCTTGGCATCGATCTCTTCTCTGGAAAAACCGATCATGCTTCCGTTGAGATATACATTTTCAAGTCCGGAATATTCTCCGTTAAATCCAGCCCCCAGCTCCAGAAGAGCTGAGATTCTTCCGTTTACGGCTATTTCCCCGGCTGTGGGCGAAAGTACGCCGGTGATGATCTTCAGGATCGTGGATTTTCCGGAACCATTTGTTCCGATAATTCCCACTGTTTCTCCCTTATGCACCTGAAAGGATACATGGTTGAGCGCATAATGCTCTTTATATTTCTTTTTTCTGGATAATCCCAGGGACTCCTTAAGACGATCCATAGGATTATCGTAAAGCTTGTACATCTTACTGACATCATTTACTGAAATCGCAATATCTTCTGCCATTTTCAACCTCACTTTTGTGTAAATCGTTCACTCTCACAATCTGCCGCCGTTCTGCTTTTTATCCGTACAGAGCAAATCCCCCATGGGAACTGTACGCTCCGGATCAGACTTATATCCGCCATCCGCATTCAATTAAAGCACATCTGCAAAATGCGGCTTCAGACGTTTGAATATCACAGATCCCAGTCCGAAAAGCAGGATCGTAACTACCCAGAAATAGATCGTCCATGAAACATGGTTCCAGATCCCGACATGACCAAGCATGGAATCACGGTAGCCCGTAACTACATAGTACATCGGATTCAGCTTAAACAGCTTAATCAGCCATGGATGTGAAGAAAGCATGTCGATATCCCACATGATCGGTGTAAGCCATACACCCACCTGAAGAAAAATACCGATGATCTGGGCCAGATCACGGAAAAAAATGACGATCGCACTTGTAGCATACACAAGTCCCAGTACAAAAAGGAAAGTGCAGACAGAGTAATAAATGATCTGCAGTGTATAAAGGCTTGGTGTATATCCGTAGCATGCACATAAGAGCAGTGCAAAGGCCACAAAGAAAACATGCACGAAAAGTGCGGAGATGATTTTTACGATGGGAAGGATGCTGATCTTGAATACAACCTTCTTCACAAGATAATTGTATTCGATCAGGGCATTGGTTCCACCGTTTAATGCATCCTGGAAGAAAAACCACGGTATGATACCGGATACCAGATAGAGTACAAAAGGATAATCCGATACCGTTCCGGCCTTCAGTCCTACGGAAAATACAAACCAGTAGACCAGGATCGTTACGATAGGCTGGATAAATGCCCAGACAATACCAAGATAGGATCCTGCATATTTTGTTTTGAAATCATTTTTTGCAAGGCTTAGAACCAGCTTTCGATTCTGGTACAGCTCCGCCGGCAAAGCTAATATTTTCTTCATTCTGCAATTCCTTATCGATTCTTATATTCCTGGAAGCTTCCCCACTTCTGGTCCTTGTCGGAGAAAATAAGCTCCATGCCTTCCGGGATCGGCCACTCAACGTTAATGTCCTTGTCATTCCAGATCAGTCCGCCCTCATCGTTTGGATGATAGAAATCAGAGCACTTATAGGTGAACTCTGCATTCTCGGAAAGTACCAGGAAGCCATGAGCAAATCCCTTCGGGATAAAGAACTGTTTCTTGTTTTCTGCGGAAAGGACTACGCCATACCATTTTCCAAAAGTCTTGGAGCCTTCACGAAGGTCAACCGCAACATCAAACACTTCTCCGTTTACCACACGTACCAGTTTATCCTGGGGATAGCTGATCTGGAAATGAAGTCCGCGGAGAACACCGTAACGGGAGCTGGACTGATTATCCTGAACGAATTCCACATCAATGCCTGCTTCCTTGAAATCGTTATAATTGTACGTTTCCATGAAATATCCTCTGGAATCACCAAATACCGTTGGCTCGATCACTTTCAATCCTTCAATATCTCCGCACTGTGTTACTTTTATTTTTCCCATTTTTTTGTTCTCCTTTTCTGTTTTGATTTATTTGTGATGTTTCTTTTCTTTTATTCTAAGAGCCGCAAGAAGGGAAATCAGGATCAGGATCATCACTGCCATGAGCATAAGAAGGATCTTACGCAGGGCAGGAATGCTCTTTTTTTCGCTGGTGTCCTCTCCGGCTGTACTCTTCTCTGTTGTTTTGCTGCCATCTTCCTTTACTGCTTCTGTGGAAGCTTCCGATCCGGAAATGTCCGCTTCCTGGCTGTCTTCTGCTGCAGCAGTCGGTTCCGGTACAGGTGTATCGGTTGCCTGTGCAACACTTGCAGTACCGATCAGATAATCTCCTAAATAGTAACCGGTTTCTGTTTTCCCGTTGGTATTCTCTGACTTCTCGGTAAGGGAGTTCAGCTCCACCCCTTTTGGAAGGAATACATAGCCGCCATTTACTTCTGTTTTTGTGAAATTCTCAAATGCGTAATTGAACATAGCCGTACTGTCCATACAGGAATTGGAAAGTTCTGTTCCACGCATGGTCACTGCAATATATGTGGTATTATCTCTGGTCACTCCTGTGACAAGTGTATGCCCTGCCGCAACGGTAGTTCCGGTTTTTCCACCAATGCAGCCTTCATAGTAAAATCCGCTTTCCGGTGCAAACATAGGATGATGGGTATGCAGGATCCTCTGCTGACTGTTCATATTTGTAGGCTGGATGATATAGTCCGGTGTGCCCACAACCGTACGGAATGTTTCATTTTTCAGTCCTTCTCTGAAGATCAGCGCCATATCCCGCGCAGAAGAATAATGATTATCATCCGGAAGTCCGCTGGAATTTGCAAAATGTGTATTGGTACATCCGATCTCACTGGCGCGCTGGTTCATCATATCGATAAATGCCTGCTCTGTCCCGCCGATATGCTCTGCGATCTGTGCCGCAACGTCATTGGCAGACTGGATGATCAGAGCATAAAGACAATCCTCCATAGTCAGGACTTCGCCCACCTTTGTGCCGATATTACTGGAATCTGCCGTAACATTACGCACCCCGGTCTCTGTAAAGGTCACCTTCTCATCCATGGTGGAGTTCTCCACTGCCACCAGCAAGGTCATGATCTTGGTAATGCTGGCCGGATATCTCTGTTCATCTCCGCCCTTGTTATAAAGAACAACTCCTGTGTCTGCATCCATCAGGATACCGGTATCTGAGGTAATATCCGGTCCTGCCGGCCATCCCTGGATCTGATTGGTGCTGATATCATATTTCGCATTCAGGTCCACGGCAGCCATGGTCTGTAACGGCAGCATCAGCGCCACACTGACTGCTGCGAAAACTGCCAGTAAATTTTTTATTTTTTTCATAACTCTCCCCTTCTTCTGTTAAAACCCGTCAAAGGAAGCAATAGCATCCACAACTCTCTTCGCATCCTCCATATCCAGATTATAGAACATAGGCAGTCGCATAAGACGCTCGCTTTCTTTTGTAGTATAAACATCTTCTCCGGAAAATCTTCCGAATTTTTTTCCTGCCGGTGCGGAATGAAGGGGTACATAATGGAACACACTACAGATATTCTTTTCGCGGAGATATTTCAGAAGCCTTGTGCGTACCTGGATATCATGTACCTTAATGTAGTACATATGTGCATTATGTGTGCATTCTTCCGGTACATAAGGCTGCTGGATCTTTCCTTCTTCCGCCAGAAACCTGAGGTTCTCATTGTAAAAATCGTAGATCTGCATCCGCTTATCGCTGATCTTCTTATGCTGCTCCAGCTGGGCATAAAGATATGCCGCATTCAATTCGCTCGGAAGATAGGATGATCCATAATCCATCCAACGGTATTTATCTACCTGACCACGGAAAAACTTACTGCGGTCCGTTCCTTTTTCTCTCAGGATCTCTGCCTTCTCCAGGTATTGCTCCCCGTTGAACAGGATCGCACCACCCTCTCCCATGGTATAGTTCTTAGTCTCATGGAAGCTGTAGCAGCCAAAATCTCCGATGGTGCCAAGGGCTTTTCCTTTATAATAGGCATCCACACCCTGGGCCGCGTCTTCCACTACCTTCAGATCATGCCTTCCGGCAATCTCCATGATCGTGTCCATCTCGCAGGCTACTCCTGCATAATGGACCGGAACGATCGCACGGGTCTTATCTGTGATCGCCTGTTCGATCAGCTTCTCGTCAATATTCATGGTATCCGGTCTGATATCCACAAATACGATCCTTGCACCGCGAAGCACAAATGCATCTGCCGTTGATACAAAAGTATAAGACGGCATGATCACCTCATCACCAGGCTGGATATCTGCCAGAAAAGCAGCCATCTCCAGTGCATGGGTACAGGAGGTTGTCAGCATCACATGGCCCACATGAAAGCGCTCTTCCATCCATGCAGAACATTTCTTCGTGTAGATCCCGTCGCCGCAGAGCATTCCTCGTTCTACTGCGTCACGGATGTACTCAAATTCCTTACCTGTAAACGCAGGTCTGTTAAAATCAATCATGTATTTCCTCTTTATTTCTCATTCTTCATGGTTTTTCTACATTAACTGTACATCCCATTTTCTCACACTCATGTTGTAAATTCAATGCCTATTTTTCTGCCGGTGCATAATCCGGGATCTGATTATGGTATGCCACCTCCTGGCCGTTGGGGTCCAGAATATGCATTTTCTCATAAAATTCCTCTGTGAGAAGATCCATTTCCTTACGATTCTCTGTTTTTACATAATATAATGCCAGATACGGATTAGGACCATGCTCAATGACCTTCTCTCCTTCCTGATAAAAAATCCAGGGCTTTTCCACCTGTTCTTTCTCTCCCAACCGAACTGCCGAAGACTGATCTCCGATGGTAAGAAGTCTTCCCTGAAAATAAATGACAGCTCCACAACACTGTGGTTTATGAACATTGTGTTCTGCAAACATTTTTTCCAGTTTATCCGGATCATAGAGAGATGCAAGAAGAAGCTCTTCCATATTAAATCCATAGACCATGTCGGTCAATTCATGCTCATATCCAAAAAATCGTGCGGCGATCTCGCAGACCTGGATACCTTCTCCCGGCTTCCAGAAAAACTGCATGGAAAGGGCTCCGTCTTTCTGACCGGTTCTGTCCGCATATGCCTGAAGAAGTTCTGTGGCAGGCTTTTCAACTTTTGACAATAATCTGGAAGGATACACATTTCTTGTGCTGATGGGGATCTCACCTTTGGCAACAAATGTCTTTTCACGGTCTGCAATACTGATCACATGGACTTTTCCATGCCGCACCCAGGTCATCATATTGAATTCATAACCATCATTATATTCTTCCACCAAAATCTCCGGCATATCAGAAAATCCTGCTGTTTTTTCTGCCCCGTTTATCAGCTCCTCCAGATCTTCGGATATATAGATCCCGCGGGAGCCGTATTTATCCAGTGGCTTGCTGACCACCGGGTAGCGAAGTCCCTCAAGCAGCTCTTTCAGCTGAGTTTTTTTGGACCTGTCTTTAAAGTATGCGATCGGGATTTTTCGAAAGCCCGGAGTGGGAAGTCCCAGTTCGGTAAGCAGTGCTCTGGTCGCTGATTTATCACGATACCAGGGAAGCTGCTCCGGTTTCAGATAACAGGGAATTCCTGCCCGGTCCGCGATCTTTACCATACATTCCAGAAGAAGGTCGGAAAAGGATGTGATGATCCCATCAATCTCTTTTTCCCGGCAGAGACAGGCGATCTGTTCCGTATCTGTTACCGGGATCTGAAATGCCTCATCTGCAAATTCTCTTGCCGGACCATCCGGATATCCGTCGCAGACAATGGTGTAGTATCCTTTTTCGCGGGCCTTCTGCACCAGCTGCACAAATTCTCCCAGTGTTCCCAGTATCAGCAATCTGTGTTTCATGATTCCGTTTCCTCCCATTCTCTTATGGAATCCGCGATATACTGCATTTCTTCTGCCCCGTATCTCTGATCACAGGGAAGCGGCAGCACATTGGCTGCCCAGTCATATTCCATGGTATCCCTGTCAAATTCTTCCAGGATATTGCGCCAGTTTGTTGGCACAAAAATCTTCCGGCCTGCCAGCCAGTGTCGAAGCTCCAATCCGTTCTTATGATAATACGGATAGGCAAACGGTCCCTCCGGCACCTTCCCTGTAAAAGCATTCCTTGAAGGAAGAAGCTTCGCCAGCAGACGGTAGTTCTTTTCTCTTCTTGTTTTGATACCGGAATAATCCATAGTCCTGAGGAGGTTTCCGGTCAGACGGGACATTCGGCGGATCTCCATCTCATGATAATTTGCTGCATTATCCAGCATTTTCTGATAGAAGGTTCCGGCATCATATTCATAACGTCCCAGAATATGCTCCATTCTTCCCATGGAATGGTCCAGAGGCTTCTTTTCCGGTTCCAGTTCCGCATCGGTAGACAGATATGCTCCGTCACTGACTCCGAGAAATTTTCTGCAGGAGTACAGAGTGTCCACGCCCGGCAGCGGCTTCTGAAAAAACGCATGCGTATGATCCACAATGATATTTCCATAGATTTTTTTATATTTCCGGATCTTATCATCGGTAAGCTGGCCATAATAATTTACCAGATACAGATATTCTCCTTCCGGAAGAGTTCTCTCCTCAAGAACCGGATGCAACCCTTCATCCATATGATAAAATTCGATTTCTGCCCCGGACCTCTCACAGGCACCGGTTACGGAATCGCAGAGAAAAAATGGCAGGTAGATCTTTTTGCACCTGCGTGCTTCCATCAGCCACAAAAGCGCTGTTCTTCCGAGATTCACGCCGCAGAGATCCGGATAGTATTCCTGTCCCGCCGGTTCTTCCAGTTCCAGATAGCCGCCGATCTCTTTCTTCATCAGTCTGTCTCCTCCTGACGGATCACATAGTGCGGCATCTTTTTGGCCTCATTGAGAATATTCATGAGATAAATACCGATGATCCCGATTGAAAGCAATGTCAGTCCGAAAAATGCCAGCATCACGAGCATCAGAGATGTCCAGCCTTCCACTGAGATCCCGCACAGAAAATATCTCACCAGATAATAGATCCCCAGTAAAAAGCTTACCAGAAAACTGGCAATGCCGATGTTTCGCACCATAAGCAACGGAAATGCCGTGTGGGCAGTAATATCATAGATGAGATCCTTCACAAGGCGGCGAAAAGAATATCCGCTCTTTCCATATGCACGTGCTGCATGCTGCACCGGAACATTGATGATACGGTTGGAGCTTAAAACCAGAAGATTTCCGATCTGCGGAAGATATGTATTGGTCTTCAGCATGGCTTCCACCAGAAACCGGCGAATCAGTCGATAACTGGTGATCTGAAGGTTCGGATCCTTGCCGAGCATTTTGGAAGTTGCCCATACAGACAGCTTTGTGCCCAGCTTCCGGATCAGATTATGCTTACGTCCTTCATAGCTTGCAATGATCACATCCACATCGTCACGTTCCTTCATTACATTGATCATTTTTGGGAGCTCCTCAGGCTGATGCTGAAGGTCATCATCCATAGTTACGATGAACTCTCCCTTTGCGTGGGCAAATCCGCACAGAAGCGCAGGATGCTGTCCAAAATTTCTTGCCATCTGGATGATCTTGACACGGGGATCTTTTTCCCGGAGTTCTTGCATAACCGCAAAAGACCGGTCCCTGGACCCGTCATCTACAAGGATCAGTTCAAATTCTTCTTTTATCGTTTCACGGAATACTTTTTCCAGACGGGTGTACAGTTCCTGCAGCGTATGTTCTGAATTGTATACAGGAACAACCACTGAATATAAACACATATCGTTTTTCCTCTCTTTTGTATCAATTGACACTTATCGTTTAATCTTATCATTTTCATTTCCTGTTGTAAACCATTACATTGTTCAAACATTTTCTTGCATAAACCTGCCGGATGATATATATTGATTATCAGTCTATGATAATCGCATTTATGATATGGAGGAAACATGACAAAAATCAAAGATTATATTCAGCTTCATCTGAATATCCTGCTGTTTTCTCTTACCAGCGTTTTTTCCAAGCTTGCATCGGTTTATTACAATAAAGAAGGGCTTCATAGTCCTCTTCTCTATGTATTTCTTTTTCTTATGATCGCAAACTGTGGGATCTACGCCATTGCATGGCAGCAGGTGATCAAAAAATTTTCCCTTTCCACGGCCTACGCCAACAAAAGCGTCTATCTTCTGTGGTCCCAGGTATGGGCTGTGATCATTTTTCACGAAAATCTTTCGCTTCAGAACATCATCGGCATCCTGATCGTTCTGATCGGAGTCTGGATGGTGCAGAGATATGAATAGAACATTTATGCTGATCATGCTGGCCGGAACCTTTTTTTCGGCAATTTCCCAGGTACTTCTGAAGCAGAGTGCCAATATGGAATACAAAAATCCCCTCCGGGAATATCTGAACTGGCGGGTGATCCTGGCCTATGGTATCTTTTTTGGAGTGTTGCTCCTGAATACCTGGTGCTACACCAAAGTGGATATGAAATTCGGGCCGGTGATCGATACTGCCGCCTATGTTTTTGTCCTGCTGTTTTCCTGGCGGATCCTGAAAGAAAAAATTTCCCGCGGAAAGATCATCGGAAATCTGATCATCATCCTGGGAATCCTTGTTTATACCTTATGATCATAAAAATGCCGGCAGCGTACGTAAAGCTGCCGGCATTTTTTTATTTTTTCTTATTTGCTGCGGATACAGTTGTGTATACACCATCTTCATCAAATGTATAGCTCTTTCCGTTTTTCTTAATTGTACAGTTTTTGTACATGATTCCTGTTTCCGGATCAAAATAATATCTCTTTCCGTCCAGTTTGAGCCAGCCTCTCTGCATCTTTCCATTGGAGCCAAAATAATAGGTATGGCTTTCATCGTTTCCGCTCCATGTATAGAATACATTTTTGACCATAACGCCGTCACCGCCAAAATAATATACATCATTCCTGCTGTTCATATACCGCACGTGTCTCATCATGTATCCATATTTGGCCTGAAAATAATAATAGTTCTTTCCCACCTTTTTCATGCCCTTTAATGCATGTCCGTTTTTGTCAAAATAATATTTTTTTCCCTTATAGGTGATCCAGGTATTTTTCACAAGGACTCCATTTTTGTCTACATATCTGGAAATGTTCTTGGAGTCCCTGATCAGCTTTGAACGGCACATTCCTGCAGTCTTATGGATATAATATTTCTTATTTTTCACCTGAACCCAGCCGTATTTTTTGACACCATTGACATAATAAAATTTCTTTCCGTTCTCTGTTGCCCAGCCGGTTTTTCCTTTATAGTTACTGGTATCCGGTCTGGTGGATGCTTTGTATCCGGTCTGTGCATGCCATCTGGGTGTGATGATCTTGGTATAATCAACATAACCGAAGTCAATATCTACAGTAGAATAAGACGGAATTCCCGCAACCAGACCCTTGGTGGTATTCAGATATCCGCCACCGTCACCATCGGTGGACTGCCAGATGGTATATTTGTACTTTTTCTTGTCAGGAGCCGGGATCGTATCACCATACCGCGCAAGCCATACATCATAGCCTGTCATCTTACTCCAGTCAAGCTTGTTGTCATACCAGTCTGTATTGCAGTAGATCATTGGATGATATCCGGCTTTTTTTATCTCATTGCAGAAAGTCTTTGCCAGATCTGCGATCTGTGATGCGGAAAGATTGCGCATCTGATCATATTCAATGTCATAAACCACCGGATAGGATACTTTGTATCCATCCATTTTACGGATGGCGAGCTGCGCTTCCTTCAGTGCCTGCTGTGTGTTCAGTGCAAGGCTGTACACATAGGTTCCTGTCGGAACCCCTGCCTTCTCAGCCTGCTTCATGTTGTAATCATATGTCTTATCCAGATGATTCAGGCCATAGGAGATCCTGACAAAGGCAAAATCTACATTGGACTTTTTGACCTGGCTCCAGTTGATGGTATCCTGCCACTCGGAAACATCGATTCCACGTGTGACAGCACCTTCCAGCTTCTGGCCACTTCCGTTATAGCAGACACCATTGATCTTCTTCCAGGCCTTTGAACTTACCCTGGAATTCTGTGTTGCCTTCCCGCTGGGGACTTTTTCTTCCTCAGCAACTGCCTCGCTTCGGTCTACACCTCCACCGCCCATGGCCATCGCTGTAGTTCCCATTGTTCCGATTCCCAGCAGGGCTGCCATGCAGCCTGCCACCAGCCATTTCTTCCAGTTTTTCATTTTAGTTTCCTTCCATAAAATATGTTGTTTATTTTTGCATAACTTTTATTATACATATGGAAAAATGGAAAGTAAAGCCATATATGGAAAAAGACCGATGTCAGCTCCATACAGCTGAACATCGGTCTTCTGTTATTCTATATATTTCTTTCTGGTACTGTTCGGTAAAGATCACGGAACTTCCGGGTCTGTAGGATCAAAGTTTCCGGCTCCACGGAAAGTTGCCAGCGGTCTGCGGCCTAATGGTCCCTTGAAGGATTCATTATTAACGTAATTTCCGCTGCTGTAAATGTGGATCGTAGAACCGTTACAGTTCTCATATACCCACTTCGCATCAGCCACACAGGTACGGATGCATCCGTGAGATGCAGGCTGACCAAGCTTCAGATACTCACCTGCCGGAAGATTGTAAACACTCCTGGTCGATCCGGCTACGGAATGGATAAAGATTCCTCCCTGTCCGCATCCGTCAACGTGTGTTCCGTACTGTCCCCAGGACGGTCCCATCAGCGGCTGCCATCTCAGACTGCGGCTCAGTCTGTATGTACCATCCCATGTAGGTGTTCCGGAAAGACCTACAGAAACACGGATCGTCTTAACCGGAATGGTCTTGCTGCTATTTGTGTATACAGTCATAACACCGTTGGTCTTGTCAACCTCCAGGTAATATGGTCCTCCGTAAATACTTGAAACATCATTGCGGCGGTAACCATTCTTATCAAAGTAATACAGTTTTCCATCGATCCATCTGCTTGTATTGGTCAGATACTTGGAACCGCTGTCCGGATCGATATATTTGACCTGATCATAGTAATCGCTGATGATCACCCAGCCGGTGGAAAAACGTCCCTGGCTGTCCAGATAACCATTTACGGAACCACGCTTCATGGATTTATTTGTCACAACGGTATAGTTCTGCAGATAGTACCAGTATTTACCGACCTTCTGCCAGCCTGATTTTTTCAGAACGCCGTTGCCGCCTGCATAATACCACTTATTCTGGTAACGGATCAATGTACTCTTGTACATCCAGCCTCTGCGCGCATTAGCATCTGATGTTGCAAAGAAATAATAATTTTTACCGATCTTGGTCTTTCCGGTTGCAAGCTGTCCTGTGCTGTTGAAATAATAGCTCTTTTGGGAGGACTTGTTTGTTACCATCTGGCTCTTATAATGATTTCCATTTTTGTCGAAATAAAACCATCCGAAGAACTGGCCTTTTGCATCGGTCACCTTCTGCCAGCCATATTTTTCAACAATCTTTCCTGCTGTACTTCCGAAATAATAAATCTTGTTGGATGCCCCCGGGCAACCATGCCAGCAATTCTTCCAGGAAACTCTCTGGCCATTGTCTCCGAAATAATATCTGCTGCCTTTATACTTCACAAGTTTTTTTGTAATGATGCGGCCCTTGCTGTCTGTAATATAATATGCGTTATTCTGCGCCTTCGCCATTGTATTCGTCATAACATAGCCGCTGGCATTCAGCATGTACCGATATTTCTTGGACATTACAGGTGATACATAAACTCCATGTTTCATGATCTGTCCACGTGTGGCAGCCTTCGGGCTACAATAGATAAAACGTTTCTGATTTTTGCTGTTTAAAACATATGTCCATCCGCCATAAAAGAGCTTTCCTGGGATCTCTCCTTCCTTTGATGCCGGCTGGAAGTAATACTGATATGTTGTGGAACCGGTTGTCAGCTTCAGAATCCCTGTTCGCGGTTTTCCGTTACGCATCAATGTATAATAAGCATTTCCGATCTTCTTGATCTTGCCTGCAAGGTTCTGAGCCTCTATGGATTTGTAATCACCCTGAGAATTATAATAGCGGAAAATAGTTCCTGTCCATAACCAGTAATTTCTCTTCTGCTGGCCAAGATTGGATGTCCACGGTGTGATCGCTTTTCCGGTGGAATCCGAATACAGGGAAGCTTTGGAGCTTTCAAGGAAATACCATTCTGTTTTCTGTGTTCCGGTATAACCTGCTGCACCTGGCTCACGGGTCATACGGCCGGTTACCAGATATCCGTCTTCATTAAAAAGATAATATCCCACATGTCCGTTGGTATCGATCTTAAGAAGGCCATCCTGTGCAGTAAAATAATTGTCTTCGATGGAACCTGTTTCTAATGCCAGAGAAGCATTCCCCTCATCCATGGCAAGAGTCTCTGCGTTATCTACGCTCTCTGATGTTTCGGCTGCAGCTTCTGTTTCTGCGGGTGCTGTCTCTGCGGAAGCTTCTTCGGCAGACGCTGCATCTGTGGATGCTGTCTCTGTAGAAGCTTCTGCTGCGGATACTTCCTCTGTAGAAACTTCTTCTGCTGCACCTTCCTCGGCTGCAGTCTCCTGCTCTCCTTCTGCTGACTCATTCTGGATTGCCTGAGCCTGCTCACTCTCTGCTGCACCTTCCTCGGCTGCAGTCTGCTGTACTTCCTGTGCTGCTACAGCTGTTTCATCAACTGTTTTCTGCCCTTCTTCGCTGCTTTCTGCCGGATCCTCAGAAGCTTTTCCCTCCGGGGCTGCAGATGCAGCAACCTTCTTTTTGCGGAGTCTGTAAAAACCGTTTGCAGAAACCCAGTCACTTGTCTTTGCAACGACTACACCGTTTACCAGTGATGCTCCGGTAGCAAAAGTTTCCTCTGCCTTGTTGTTCTCTACTTTGTTCTGTACTGCGGTATCTGTTGCCGGTGCATCCAGTTCCCGTGCATCACCTGCACTGAAATCATCACCCGGATCTGTACTGTCCTCCGGTGTCGCATCCGGTGCTTCTGTAACCTCCGGTGTTTCTGTAGTTTCCGGTGTTTCTGTAATCTCCGGTGTTTCTATAACATCCGGTGTCTCTGCGGGGTTCTCCGGTTCAGCCGGTGTTTCTTCTGAACTGTCAGTACTACCTGTCTGATCCGCTTCTGTCTTCGGCTGCTGTACAGTCGTTCCCTCTTCATCACTGAATACATCCTCAGCCGGATCGCCGGCTGTCTCTGCTGCCATCTGCACGTCTGTACTTCCCAAAGCCGCAGCGCCGGCTTCCAGAGTTCCGCCCATGCATAATGTCAGACTAAGAAAAATTGCCACAACTCTTCTCTTCACAATAATCCCTCCTGATCATGCTGCTGTAAATAATTACTGTATCTGTTACGTATCATTCGCCCAGTCCGCCTTCGATAAGAGCCACAAGTGCATCTATCGCAGCCTGTTCATCCTCACCCTCGCAGACCAGTGTGATCTCATCCCCGTTTTTTACACAGGCCCCCAGAACACTCAGAACACTTTTGGCATTCGCTGTACCTCCGGCATACTGAAATGTTATGGACGATTTGTATTTTATTGCCTCGCCGCATAAAAGCCCTGCGGGACGAAGATGAAGCCCTGACGGGTTCCTGACCGTTACCTTATAACTTAACATTGCTGCTGTCTCCCTTTATATTACTTATCCTTCAAACCTTGTCCAAAGCTATGGTCTTTTACTGATTGCTGCTGTCTACATTGGAAACCTTAGAGATTTTGATCTCCGCAGTTACATCCTCCAGCAGTTTGTAGCCTTCCGGAAGACTGATTTTGATCGGTACTTCGTAGCTGCCCTCCTCCCAGTCATCCATGGAAAGTACTGCTCCCACCGACTTCAGATCGAATTTGGAAAGATCTTCGTCTTCCGCCTGCACCTTTAGCTCAATATCTGCAACTTCAAATGCCAGCTGCAGATCATCAGGCAGACCTTTTACTTTGATATCCTCTGTCGGGAAGCTGTATATCTTACTGCCCTCCGGCAGGATATTGACTGTGATCCAGAGGTCCGTGCTGGATCCAGATGTCAGCTTAAGGCCATCCGGAAGAAGCTCTGACAGGTTTACTTTCTTTTCCACGTCATTGCTCTTTCCTGAAATATCCACATTCTCATTATCAAGATAAATAGTATTTCCCTGAAGTTTCAGATTATCCAGTGCTTCTTCACTTCCGGCTACGCTGAAAGTCTCCGGTACTGTCGTGACACTGTCCACAACATAACCTTCTGCCGGTTCTCCCGTATATCCCGCACTGATCCGTATATCAGAACGCACCTTCCAGAGCTTTGCCGTGACATTGACCTTTCCGTTGTTGTCAAATTTCAGATAGCTCATGGAATTTGATGAAAGTGTATCCTGATTCTTATCTGTAATGGTCAGTTCTGCGCCTGTGATCGTCGTATCCTGGTCGATTCCCTCAAGCTTTGAACTTACATCCACACTCACACTATCTATTTTACCAACCAGGGATTCCGGTCCTGTAATACGGACTTTTTCCGGATTTGCAGTAAGAGAAGCAACCTCCAGCCCCTGTGCAGGCTTGCTGTCATCACTGGTAACATTGATCGCAAATTCCTTGGTTACCTTTTTTTCCAGATGGACACTTAGATTCTGCGGTGACACCCTGACATTCTCCGGAAGTATCCCGGAACAGGTTGCTGTAATGGGGATCATTACAGGATCTGTATCGGTAGACTGGGCCTGCTGCAGGTCTGCAACTGCCTTAATATCACTTGAGGTGAGACGGTTGACTATCTTCCGCTCACCTGTAATATAAACACGTACTGAATTTTCACGATCATCCTGCATGACCATCTCGCCCAGCTGATCCACATAAGCTTCGTTGATGATCTGCACATCTGAGATCACAAAGCCTTTCGTAATGATAGGGTCATCAACATTTACTACGATCAGCCACACCAGGATTCCCACAATAATCGACATGATTTTCAAAGGGATGTTCTTAGTCAGATTTTTCTTCATGTTTCACTCTCCCTTTCAGCAGATTTCTCAGCTTACCGTTGTCAACAACCTTTTTATTCTGAGCAGAAACAAGTATTTCACGAAGCTGTTTGCTGTTAAGCCCTCTGGATAACTCACCGCCTCTGGCCACAGAAACCTGTCCCGTTTCTTCCGAAACAATGATCGTAAGAGAATCCGTAGCTTCACTGATACCCACACCTGCTCTGTGTCTTGTTCCCAGCTGTTTGCTCAGTTCCATATTATCTGAAAGAGGCAGATAGCAGGTTGCTGCTACCACGCGGTTACCTCGCACGATCACCGCTCCGTCATGAAGAGGTGTATTATGCTCAAAAATATTGATCAGCAGCTGACTGGTAAGGATACCGTCAATATTGATACCGGTTCTCACATATTCGTCAAGCCGGATCTCTTCCTCGATCACGATCAGTGCTCCGGTCTTAACTTCACCCATATCAAAACAGGCCTTTACCAGTTCATTGATAGTCTTGTCATTAAAACGCTCCTGTACTTCCCTGCCGGAATCAAAGGGAATAATGTTAGAAACAAACTTCTTCTGTCCCAGCTGCTCCAGGGCCCTCCTCAGCTCCGGCTGAAAGATTACGATCACACCGATCACCAGCACATTAGCCAGATTCCGGAAGATCCAGAGGATCGTATTCATTTTGAAGATATATGCGACCAGGATAAATCCAAGGACGATCAAAATGCCCTTCAGAAGGGTATATGCACGTGTGAATTTGATCCATGCCATAAACTGATATACAAAAAAGGAAATCAGTCCGATCTCAATGATATCTATCACGCCAAATCCCGGAAGGGAAATTTTTCCCAGATATCCGACCACAACTGTCAGCACATTCTGCATAAGTCTCCTCCTTTCTTCCTGAGCTATTCCAATCGTTCCTGTTTAAAGATCCTTCAGTGATTCCTCCAGCTGTTTTTCGAAATCGATCTTGTCCAATCCCTTCGGTTTCTCACTTACTGTATTTTCGGAAACCATATCCGGCATCTTTACTGCATGCATTTCTTTCTTCTCAGGAAATACATCATCACTGAAAGACACAACATTGTCTTTTTTTTCTTCTTTTACCGGCTCCGCATTGATCTTTTTGATACTTCTCTCAGAAGTGGCGACCGATGCCTTCGGAACGGCTTTTACGTAGTAATAGTACTCATCATCCTCATATTCCAGACGTTCTGTTCTGCTGTAATCTCCGCCAAAAACAAAGAACTCCAGAACAAATCCTGCCAGTACGGAAACCACTGTGGACAGGATCATCGGCACCATGGCTACCGTAATACTGAGGCAGAAATCTCCGGCAAGGATAATCAGGATATAGATCACGCCGCCGGCAATAACAGCGATCCTCCATGCATAATCAAACGCCCGTGTTCTCAGAAGGTTCACAAACAGGACCACTGCCACAAACGCAATCACCGTGATCCACATTGCCCAGTTGTGGACAAGTCCGTCAGAGATCAGCTTCAGTTTTTCTGTGATCTCTGCGGCAGGATCACTGAGTGCCGCCGACTGCGCATGTACAAACCGTATAAAATAATAAATCACAACACCGCATCCGGCCGGAAGCGCTGACAATGCGCTGCCCAGCAGGCCTGCTCCGATCGGCATAAGTGCAGGAACACCAAATCCAAAAGAAAGTGGTGTAAGGATCATTGCAAGATTCTGTGACCTGCTGAATCTGAGGAACAGGATCATCATCAACAGAATAAGAAGCAGCATAAATCCTGCCGTTTCGATCCCGACTGCATAACAGTGACCGATCATCAACGCAAATCCCATAAACATCATCACGGAAACCGGAAGGATCGAACATACAAGCGCCAGGATCAGGACAATAAAAATATTATCCAGCTGTTTCATGTAGCCCATATTGCTGTTGATCCAGAGAAAATAGGCAAATGCCAGAACAAACTTCAGGACCGGCAGTATATATACTTCATATTGTCCGTAAAATCTTTTGATATTCTGTTTGATCTCAAGTAAAGCTGTCATTTTCTATGTCCTCCTGCATTTCTCCGGACCGGATTTCTTTTTTCCTCACGCCCGTAGATTTTTTCCAGTCTTGTAAGATCCTGATAATATTCCCTGACACTTTTTTTTGCCCGAAAATATTTCACAGAATACTGGATGTAGGTCAGTATCGAATACATGACAAGTACGATCAGATAACCGACGACGATATAGAGCCCAACCTCGACCAGATTAATCTTATTCACATTATCCATAAGATATTCGCTGAAATATGCAGCAACACCTGCAAGTCCCAATACATACCCGATCGTTACCAGAAAAAAGTTTCTGATCAGTGCAAGTCCAATATAATCACTTCGATAATATCTGCTCACCGGAAGATACTTCCTGCCTTCGCCATGTTCATACATAGCCAGACGGTTCATGATCTTCACTTTTTCTTCATTTACCATAAAAATAACTCCTCATAAGCTTTCTTTATCAGGAAAATCCCCGATATATGATCCGCATTACGCTTTCCATACAGTTATACTGTTTAACTGCAATCAAATTTATTGTAGCATAGTTCCATACCTATGAAAAGTGTTTTTTCGGCTGTTTCATGCCCTTCCTGCGCATATTGTCAGAAAATAAACTTTCTCTGCGCCGGCCTCAAGAAGACACATTGCCATGGCATCTGCTGTACTTCCTGTTGTGTATACATCATCCACCACAAGTACAGAAAAACCCGTGATCTTTTCGGTTACCCGATATGCATTTTTCAGGTTCTGACGCCTCTGTATGGCATTGAGTTTTTTCTGAGATCTTGTGCTTCGTATCTTCTTTACCAGATGCTCATTCCATGGGATCCCTGTAAGATCACTGAGCCTTTCTGCCAGATACGCTGCCTGGTTAAAGCCTCTCATCCTTTTTTTTCTGGGATGCAGAGGAACGGGAACGATCAGATCAGGCTTCCACCGTTCCAGATATTTTTTTCCGAAGACGCTCATTGCCTTTGCATAAAAATCCCCATATTCCCGACATCCGTAATACTTAAATCGTACCAGAGACTGTCTCCAGACCTCTCCGTACCAGAAAATACTTCTGCCCTCCGTAAAATGATGAGCACCCTTGCAGCAGTCTTCACAGTATTCTTCTTCCATTTTTACCGGTCTTCCGCATTTCATACACCGGGGACCGGATATAGGTCTGACCTTTCCGGAACACTCCGGACAGATCAGCCAATCTTTTTCTTTCAGTATCTGATGACACAGCGGGCATTTTTTCGGGTAAAGCATGTCCAGTAAAAAATCTGCTGTTTTTTTCAAGAAAGTCCTTTCTCCCCGATGGCGCTCTCTTTCTGTTCAGATTCATCCAGCTCCCGGATCCGTCTGTCCAGAGAGCTGTATCTCTGCTGCTGTTTTTCATTGCGGATCATCTCCGCAAAAGTGGTCTCGCTGCCTACTACGGTAACACATTTTCTGGCTCTGGTCACTGCTGTATACAGAAGATTCCGATTCATCAGCATCCTTGGTCCGGAAAGGATCGGAAGGATCACTGCCGGATATTCTGAGCCCTGGGACTTATGTATGGTCACTGCATAGGCAAGTTCCAGTTCCTCAAGCTGTTTGAAGGAATATTCTGCCTGTCTGCCATCCTCAAATTCCACGGTGGCCGTTTCCGCAAATTCGTTGATCTCCGTCATAATACCGGTGTCTCCGTTAAACACGCCCACGCCTTTATCCACAGGAATCTTGTATCGTCCAAGGATCTCCCACTCCAGCTGGTAATTGTTCTTCACCTGCATCACCTTATCCCCTTCACGGAAAAGACGCTGTCCGATCTCTTTCTCCTTTTTCTTTTCATCCGGCGGGTTCAAATATCTCTGAAGGATCTGGTTCAGCCGCTCCACACCTAAAAGTCCCTTACGCATAGGAGTGAGCACCTGAATCTCATAAGGCTTTGCATCTACATAACGCGGAAGCTTCTCCTGGATCAGTGCGATCACCACACGGATAATGATGTCCGCGTCATATCTTTTCAGAAAAAAGAAATCCCGGCTCTTGTTATTGATGGTCACCTGCTCGCCCCGGTTGATCTTATGGGCATTCACCACAATATCACTTTCGGATGCCTGGCGGAAAATCTTTTTCAACTCTACTACCGAAAAACAGCCGCTGCGGATAATATCCCTCAGAACATTTCCCGGGCCTACACTGGGAAGCTGATTTTCATCACCTACCAGGATCAGCCTGGTCCCTGCTGTCACTGCAAGAAGCAATGAATGCATCAGTGCGATATCTACCATGGACATCTCATCAATGATGATCACATCCGCTTCCAGCGGATTCTCCGAATTCCTGTCAAAATGAACTGCACGGCCTTCCTGCTCTTCCTCCGGCATCCCGTTCAGTTCCAGAAGTCTGTGGATCGTCTGAGCCTCGTATCCGGTAGCCTCTGTCATTCGCTTGGCTGCACGGCCGGTAGGGGCTGCAAGCCGCAGCTCAGCGCCTTCCTCTTCAAAATAACGGATAATAGCATTGATCGTTGTAGTCTTTCCGGTTCCCGGCCCTCCGGTCAGAATGAACAGACCATGACTGGCAGCTGCCGCCACTGCCTGTTTCTGCATTTCATCTAACCGGGTTCCTGTCTCCTTCTCGATCCTGTTGATCCGTTTCTCCACCATTCCCTCATCTTCCGGGCAGAGAATGTTCAGCTCACAGAGCATTCTGGCTGAATTCAGCTCAAGATAATAATATCGTGTGGGATAGACAACTGCACCTTCTTCTGTTTCTTTCAGGATCAGTTTCCGGTCTACTATCATGTCCATGAGATGTTTTTCCATGTAGGAGGAATCTACTCCCAAAAGTCCGGATGCCCTGGAAAAAAGTTCCTCCTTTGGAAGATAGATATGGCCTTCTCCTGAAGCCTGTAGGAGAGTATACAGCATTCCGCTTCTTATCCTGTAATCTGAATCTGTATGGATCCCGATCCGGGAAGCAATCTCATCTGCGATACGGAATCCCACACCACTGATATCTTCTGCAAGGCGATACGGATTCTCCTGCAGGACTCCATATACAGTCTGTCCGTATTTCTGATAGATTTTTGCGCCGAGATTCAGCGATATCCCGTATTTCTGGAGAAAGATCATAGCGCGGCGCATATCTGCTTTCTCCGTCATCTGTTCTGCGATCTCCATGGCCTTTTTTTCGCTGATTCCCTTGATCTCAGCCAACCGCTCCGGTTCTTCCTCCACAATACGCATGGTATCATCGCCGAAACGACGTACGATCCTGGCTGCCAGTGCCGCACCGATCCCTTTGATCGCGCCGGAACCCAGATAACGTTCCATGGCCAGTGCATCCTCCGGCATTTTTTCTACGTAGGAGGATATCTGAAACTGTTTACCATACACCGGATGTGTTGTATAATTTCCGGAAGCTTCAATGGCAGCCCCCTGGGTGATCGCAGGAAATGTTCCCACACAGGTCAGTTCCTGTTCCTCTTCCATCCCTTTCAGTACCATGACCGTATATCCATTATCTTCATTCCGGAAGATCACATGATCTATATATCCTGTAACTGTCTCACTCATTTTCTTCTCCATCTGTAAACCTCTGATAACAGCAAAAGGCACTGCAGCTGCAGCGCCTTATCTGTATGAGTTTCCTGCGGCAGTCTCTTCTCTGCTCCTGTGCCGTCCAGACGACCCATAACGGTTTACATCCTTGACATGATTTCCGCATATTTTCCTGTTCCTGCAGCCACTACAAGCATTGCATCCTGTACAGTCAGTGTGCTGACTCCTGTTTTCTGCTCGATCAATGTATCCATTCCATGCAGCATGGCACCTCCACCTGTAAGAACGATTCCTCTGTCCATGATATCTGCCGCCAGCTCTGGTGGTGTTTTTTCAAGAACACCATGTACAGTTTCCACAATCTGCCCGGTCGTTTCCCTTAAAGCGGTCCGGATCTCCTCAGAAGTCAGTGTTGCCACCTTCGGAAGTCCTGTGATGATATTTCTGCCCTTGACCTCCATCGTTCGAAGATCCGCTTCTTCACTGGCTGTTCCGATCTTGATCTTGATATTCTCCGCTGCATCCTCCCCGATAAAGAGACTATGCTTCTCACGTACATAATTCATGATCGCATGATCAAAATTATCTCCTGCAACCTTCACAGAAGCGGAAACAACCACTCCCCCTACCGATATGACCGCAACATCCGTAGTCCCTGCACCGATATCCACGATCAGATTACCAAATGGCTTGGTGATATCTACACCTGCACCGATAGCAGCAGCGATGGGCTCGTCCACAAGAAAAACTTCCCTGGCTCCTGACTGATAGGCAGCTTCCTCAATTGCTTTACGCTCAATCTCCGTGATCCCACTCGGAACACTGATGCTGACTCTCGGTTTCCGGAACGCTCTTCGTCCCATAGCCTGTGAAATAAAATATTTCAGCATCTTTTCCATTACATTATAATCTACGATCACACCTCTTCGGATCGGCCAGATCACTTCCATATTGGAAGTCAGATGGCTTGCCATCTGTCTGGCTTCCTCACCGATCGCTCTGATCTTCTCTGTATCTTTATCATAAACAACCACAGAAGGCTCTCTTAAAACGATCCCCTTGCCTGTGGAAAACACCAGACTGTTTCTGGTTCCCAGATCGATTCCAATATCCTTTGCCGGCATAAATCCTCCCGCCTGCGTCATACTCATTCGTATGCTGACGCATTTCTGACTTATTCTGTTCCGGTCTGTGCCGAAACGTTCCCGCACTTCATTATATACAAAACCACAGAAATTGAAAAGAACTTTTACCGGTTATTTCTGTTCCAGATATTTTTTCACATATTTACCGGTGTAGGAAACCGGATTCTCTGCTACTTCCTCCGGAGTTCCTCTGGCAATTACCGTTCCGCCTCTGTCACCGCCTTCCGGTCCGATATCAATAATATGATCCGCCGTCTTGATCACATCCAGATTGTGCTCAATGACCACAACGGTGTTTCCTCCTTCAGACAGACGGCGCAGGATCTCGATCAGCTTGTGGACATCCGCAAAGTGCAGTCCTGTGGTAGGCTCATCCAGGATATAGATCGTCTTTCCGGTACTGCGCTTGCTGAGTTCTGTAGCAAGCTTGATACGCTGTGCTTCTCCTCCGGAAAGAGTAGTGGAGGGCTGCCCCAGACGGATATAGGAAAGCCCTACATCATACAGGGTCTCGATCTTTCTCCGGATCGACGGTACATTTTCAAAAAATGTCAGTGCTTCTTCCACAGTCATATTCAATACATCATAAATGCTCTTGCCCTTATACTTCACTTCCAGAGTCTCACGATTGTAGCGTTTGCCCTTGCAGACTTCGCAGGGCACATATACATCCGGAAGAAAATGCATCTCGATCTTGATGATTCCGTCACCGCTGCAGGCCTCGCACCGTCCGCCCTTGACATTAAAACTGAAACGGCCCTTCTTGTAGCCCTTTGCCTTGGCATCTGCGGTGGCTGCAAAAAGATCACGAATCTGGTCAAAAACCCCGGTATATGTGGCAGGATTGGAACGGGGAGTTCTTCCGATCGGGGACTGGTCGATATTGATCACCTTATCCAGCTGATCGATACCCAGGATGTCATCATGTTTCCCGGGGATCACTCTGGCACGGTTCAGGTCTCTGGCAAGTCTCTTGTACAAGATCTCATTGATCAGAGAGCTCTTACCGGAGCCGGAAACACCTGTGATACAGGTCATCACTCCCAAAGGAATATCTACGTCGATATGCTTCAGGTTGTTCTCTGCCGCACCCTTTATATGAAGAAATCCGATTGGTTCCTTCCTCACTTCCGGTACCGGGATCTTCAGCCTTCCGCTTAAATAAGCTCCTGTCACAGACTCCTCATTTTTCATCAGATCCTCAGCTGTCCCCATTGCGACCAGTTGTCCACCATGTTCTCCGGCTCCGGGGCCGATATCGATGACGCAGTCTGCCGCACGCATGGTATCTTCATCGTGCTCCACCACGATCAGACTGTTTCCAAGATCACGGAGACGCATCAGTGCCCCCAGAAGCTTGTCATTATCTCTCTGGTGAAGCCCGATACTCGGCTCATCCAGGATATATGCAACCCCCACAAGCCCGGATCCGATCTGTGTGGCAAGACGGATTCTCTGAGCCTCTCCGCCGGAAAGGGTTCCGGTAGCTCTTCCAAGTGAAAGATACTCCAGACCAACCTCTGCCAGAAATCCAACTCTGGCGCGGATTTCCTTCAGGATCTGCCTTCCAATAAGCTCCTGTTGCTTTGAAAGCTTCAGATTGCGGAGAAAACCCTGCAGCTTCTGTACCGGCATATTGGTCACTTCATAAATATTCTTATCCGCCACGGTCACTGCCAGTGACTCTTTCTTCAGCCTCTGCCCCTTACATGTGGTGCACGGAGTAATCTGCATAAAGCTCTCGTATTCCTGCTTCATGGCCTCGGAACCGGTTTCACGGTATCTCTGCTCCACATTGCGGATCAGTCCCGGGAACGCCACATCGTAAACACCTTCTCCTCGCTGTCCTTTATAATAAACCTTCACAGAATGACCGCCGGTACCATGGATGAGGATATCCTGAACCTTCTTCGGATACTCGCAGAAAGGCGTATCCAGAGAAAATTCATATTCCCTTGCCAGGGCATCCAGAATCGCTCTGGAAAAGCTTCCCTGCGTGGTACAGGACTGCCACCCGAGAACAGCAATAGCCCCTTCATTGATACTCAGTTTCTTATCCGGGATCATCAGATCGATATCAAATTCCATCTTATATCCAAGCCCCAGACACTGCGGGCAGGCACCAAATGGATTATTAAAGGAAAAACTCCTGGGTTCGATCTCATCAATGCTGATGCCACAATCCGGGCAGGAAAAACTCTGGCTGAAATTCAGAAGCTTCCCGTCCATAGTGTCTACTACCAGCAGACCATCCGCCAGATCCAGTACGGTTTCAATGGAATCGGAAAGACGCTTCTCTATTCCCGGTTTCACAATAAGTCGATCCACAACGATCTCAATGTTATGTTTGATATTCTTATCCAGCTTGATCTCCTCGGAAAGCTCATAGAGATTTCCGTCGATCTGCACTCTCACATATCCGCTTCTTCTGGCCTGATCCAGAAGTTTGACATGGGTTCCCTTGCGGCCCCGTACTACCGGTGCAAGAAGCTGGATCTTCTGGCGTTCCGGAAGCGTCATGATCTGATCCACCATCTGATCTACCGTCTGTTTGCGGATTTCCCTTCCACATTTGGGACAGTGCGGGATTCCCACACGAGCATACAGAAGTCGGAAATAATCATAGATTTCTGTTACCGTACCCACTGTAGAACGGGGATTCCGGTTCGTTGACTTCTGATCAATGGAGATTGCCGGCGGAAGGCCCTCGATACTCTCCACATCCGGTTTCTCCATCTGTCCCAGGAATTGCCTCGCATAGGAAGAAAGTGACTCCATATAACGTCTCTGTCCCTCTGCATAAATGGTGTCAAATGCAAGAGATGACTTGCCGGAGCCGCTGAGTCCGGTAAGTACCACAAACTGGTCTCTGGGAATATCGACGCTGAGATTCTTAAGATTATTCTCATTGGCTCCGCGTATCCTGATAAAACGCTTCTTATCGTTTGCTTCTGCTGACATGAAACCTCCTACTCTGTCCGGTCATACAAAAATATTCCGGTATTCTTCTCAACAGCAGAATCTACCTCTCTTATTCTGCTGTAAAACTTCTGATTTTTTATCAGTATACTGCCAGAACATCCGTTCGTCAAGGTGGAAAAATCGACAAATTTTTCTACAGCAGAAAATCCGCCATCACTCCATTGCTCACATGGATTCCCTTTCGCGAAAGATATATCCTGTCTCCTTTTTGTTCCAGCATTCCGATCTCCAGATGTTTTTTCAGGACCTCTCCGTAAACGTTTTCCATATTTTTCCCGAAATATTCCGCAAACTCTTTCATTGAAACGCCCTCTGTCATCCGAAGCCCCAGAAACATAAACTCAGCCATCTCATCTGCCTCTGTAAGACTCTCCATATTCTGACGGATCTTATCCGGAAACGCACTGTTTCCAATATATTCCTTCATATCCGCAGTATTGGAAAAACGCATATGATCCAGAAGTGAAGACGCCCCAAGTCCCAGCCCCAGATAATCGATTCTCCGCCAGTATCCCCTATTATGGCGGCATTCCCATCCGCCTTTTGCATAATTGGAGATCTCGTACTGATGAAACCCATATTCCTCCAGGATCCCTGCCGTATTCTCATACATACGGTACTCCGTATCCTCATCCGGTAATTTCAGCTTTCTCTCTCCGAAAGGAGTGCCTTCCTCAATGATCAGACTGTAGGCGGAAATATGTTCCGGCGAAATCCCTGCCACCGTGCGAAGATTTTTTTCCCAGTCTGCATAGGTCTGTTCCGGAATGGCACTCATCAGATCGATATTGATATTGGAAAAGCCTGCATCCCTTGCCATAAAAAAGCTCTCCTGAAACTCTTCCCACGTATGGATCCTTCCAAGGATCTTTAATTCCCGGTTCTGCGGGGACTGAAGCCCCAGACTCAGCCGGTTGATCCCGTGTTCCAGATATATCTGAAGTTTTTCTTTATATAAAGTCCCCGGATTTGCTTCGATGGTGATCTCAGCATCCGGGGCCATAAAAAACTTATTTCTGATCTGATCCAGTATCTCTCCCACAAGAGACGGATCCGGCACGGAAGGTGTTCCTCCGCCGATAAAAACTGTGGTGATCTCCCTGTCCGAAAAATCCGGAACAGCAGCGATCTCCCTTTCCAGAGCCTGGAAATATTCACGCTGCCTCTCTTTTCCTGCAGGTCCGGAAAGAAAATCACAGTAATCGCATTTTTTTACACAAAACGGAATATGGATATAGAGCTCCAGCGGTTTTTTCGCCTCATTCTCCATCCATGGCTCCTTCCTCTCCACCGGCATCTGTTGTATCAGTATCTTCACCGGAGGCTGCAGCTTCACCGGCAGTATCCGTGCTTCCGTCCGAAGCAGCCGGTGTCGGTGTCACGCCATCTATCCCCAGGGCCTCGCTGCCGTTTTCTGCCAGGTACTCATTGACCATTGTCAGATTTCCATTGCTCGTCACTGCATCCGGATCTACGGTTTTCGGATCAGGAGTGGCAGTCGGTTCCGGCGCTGTGCTGATTTTGATCACACTTTCCTCTTCTGCATTTTTCTTCTTTGAACCACATCCGGTAAGCAGAGCTCCTGTCATAGCCAGAAGTCCTGCTGCCAGAAACAGTTTTTTTATATTTTTTTTCAAAAAGTCATCTCCTATTTATCATCCAGCTTCAGGACACTCATAAATGCCTTCTGCGGGATCTCCACGTTACCTACCTGACGCATACGTTTCTTACCTTCCTTCTGTTTCTCCAGAAGCTTCTTCTTACGGGAGATATCTCCACCGTAACACTTGGCAAGTACGTCTTTGCGCATGGCTCTTACCGTCTCTCTGGCAATGACCTTGCTTCCGATAGCTGCCTGGATCGGAATCTCAAAGAGCTGTCTCGGGATCTCGTCTTTCAGCTTCTCACACATCTTTCTTCCGCGCTCGTAAGCAGTATCTGCATGCACGATAAAGGAAAGAGCATCCACTTCTTCTTTATTCACAAGGATATCCAGCTTCACAAGCTCACTTCTCTCATATCCGTCCAGTTCGTAATCCAGAGATGCATAACCTCTGGAACGTGATTTCAGTGCATCAAAGAAATCATAGATGATCTCATTCAGCGGCAGTCTGTATTTCAGGAGTGCACGGGTTTCTTCCATATATTCCATGCCTTCATACTGACCACGTCTCTCCTGGCAGAGATCCATGATCGCACCAATGAACTCTGTGGTTACCATGATTTCTGCCTTCACCATGGGCTCTTCCATGTATTCGATCTCTGAAGGATCCGGAAGGTTGGTGGGATTGGTCAGCTCGATGATCTCACCATTAGTTTTATAGACCTTATAGATAACACTCGGTGCTGTAGTTACAAGATCCAGATTATACTCTCTCTCCAGACGCTCCTGAATGATCTCAAGATGAAGAAGTCCCAGGAAGCCGCAGCGGAAACCAAATCCAAGAGCGACCGATGTCTCCGGTTCATAATAAAGGGAAGCATCGTTGAGCTGAAGCTTCTCCAGTGCGTCACGGAGATCGCCGTACTTGGCACCATCTGCCGGATAAAGGCCACAATAAACCATAGGGTTTACCTTCTTATATCCCGGAAGCGCCTCTGCACAGGGGTTGTCCGCATCCGTTACCGTATCACCCACGCGGGTATCACGGACATTCTTGATGCTGGCTGTAATATATCCGACCATGCCTGCTGTCAGCTCGTCACATGGAATAAACTGACCCGCTCCAAAATATCCAACCTCCACAACCTCCGTGGTGAATCCGGTCGCCATCATATGGATCCTCGTGCCCTTTTTCACACGTCCGTCCTTCACTCTGCAAAATACGATAACGCCCTTATAAGGGTCATAAACAGAGTCAAAGATCAGAGCCTTCAGAGGTGCATCCACATCCCCCGCCGGCGCCGGGACCTTATTGACGATCTGCTCCAGGACCTGGTCTACATTCAGTCCTGTTTTTGCGGAGATCTGCGGTGCATCCTGCGCTTCAATTCCGATCACATCCTCGATCTCATTGATAACACGCTCCGGATCCGCACTTGGAAGGTCGATCTTGTTGATCACCGGAACCACATCCAGATCATGGTCCAGTGCCATATATACATTGGCAAGTGTCTGAGCTTCGATTCCCTGTGCTGCATCCACAACAAGGATCGCTCCGTCACAGGCAGCAAGGCTTCGGGAAACTTCATAGTTAAAGTCCACATGTCCCGGGGTATCGATCAGGTTAAAAATATACTCATTTCCGTCTTTGGCTTTGTATACAATACGAACCGCCTGGGATTTGATGGTGATCCCTCGTTCTCTCTCAAGGTCCATGTTATCCAGAACCTGGGCCTGCATTTCCCTCTCGGTAAGAAGTCCCGTCATCTCGATGATACGGTCCGCAAGTGTTGACTTGCCATGGTCGATATGTGCAATGATACAAAAATTCCGAATTTTACTCTGGTCTATCATTCAGGAAGTCCTCCTTAAATTTCTCTCGTATAAAGCGTTCAGAACGCATATTTTTCCATACTGCTCTTTATCATACCATATTTCAGTCTTCTTTGTCACTGCCTTTCAGAACTCTGTTTAAGATATCTGCAAAAGGTTCCATGGCATTTCGGACTTCCTCCACGGTATTTGTCTGCGCTCCGGCCTCCAGAAGCAGCGCACGTGGCTTAAGATGCAGATTATAGCGAAGACCTGCCAGATAGATTCCCCGGTAAAGATCGGGGTAATACTGTGCCGCCTGATATTCCAACTGAAAGGAAAATGCCAGATTCTCTTCTATGTAAGGATTGGGCAGATAACTCACTGCCCCCTGACTGACTGTATAGCTTAATCCATTATAAAAAAGCAGCTGAGCAGTAGGTTTTCCATTCACCTGCGTTACCAGATGCCGGTCATCCGGCACACCATCTCTGTGAAGGTCGATCACAACTTCAATGGTGGGGTTTTCCTCCAGCACTTTTTCTATAGAGGCCCTGGCATAATCATAAGCCTTGCTCCTGTCCAGTGTTCCTCCCATCATATCAAAGGAATCTGTTATATGAATGACCTGGTACCCGTATGTTTTTTCCAGAAGTTCAGTAAGATGATCTCCCACTCCTACGATGGTGTCCTCAGTCTGTCCTTCTCTTGAATCTGCAAAAGCCTCCTGGGAATGGGTATGATAGATCAGGATCTGGGGTACCGATGAATCCTTTTTAACGGACAGATCCTCCTTCAGAAAACGGGGCGCACTGATCTGCTGTGCATTCGTCTCCGTATTGGAATCCAATATAAAAAACTGGTTCATCACATAGTCAAAATCTGCCAGTTTCGCCTGAGACAAGTCAATCTGCGGATGTGGCAGTGCCACAGTCTCCTGTTCCTTCGCAGTATTTTCACCGGATCGGTTCTCCTCTGACGCTGGAGGCTCCGGTTCTGTGTCCCCCGGCTCCATAGCTTCCTGTTCTGAACCTCCCGGCTCTGTAATTTCTGGCTCAGCAACTTCCTGTTCTGCATTTCCCTTAACAGTCTCCTTTTCATTTTTTTTGCCGTCAGGAGATTTTTTCTCTGCATCTTCCGCTTCTTTCCTTTGGATTTCTTTTTTCTTTTGAAGCTCTTCATTCTTCTGAAGGGCTTCTTTCTTCTGAAGGGCTTCTTTCTTCTCCACTTCTTCCGCCTCGGCCATCAGCAGCGTCTCCTGCTCTTTTCGGTTCTCTGCTTCCACTTCTTCACCCAGATGCTCTGCGTTTTTTTCCTGCAAAAGCATCTCTGTTTCCCGGTCTCTGCCATTTTCCTTCTGCAGAGCTTTCTTTTCCAGAAAGCAATACAGCGGCAGCTGTCTGTAGATCTCACCATGCCTGAAAAAATCTCCCGGAAGGACAGCCACCACACCCAGGAAGATCAGGCTCAAAACCACGCAGAAAGCCCTCTGGATATTCGTCACCCACGATCACCTCTTATGGTATTTTATGACCTGTCCTCTTCGATTAGACTATCGGAAAAAGCCAGATTCAGTCCCTCGGAAATGGTAAAGCTTAAATATCGTACCGTTTCATCCACATCCTTTGGTGTTACAAACATGGTGTAAAGCTTCGGCGAAATCATTTCTTCCAGAAACTCCTTCTGCTCATCCTCCTCCAGTGCCTCCAGAAGCTCTGCCATGGAATCATGGACAATAGTAGCCGCATCCACCACAGTCGGAACACCGATCCCGATCACACGGACCGAAAGATTTTCTTCATTCAGGCCTTCCCTGTGATTCCCCACGCCGGAGCCCGGACTAATCCCGGTATCCGTGATCTGGATCGTCCGGTTAAGTCTTGTCGTACTTCTGGCCGCCAGCGCATCTACGGCGATCACCAAATCCGGCTTTGTCTCAGAAACAACACCCCGAACAATTTCCAGAGTTTCCATTCCGGTCTGTGCCATCACACCCGGAACGATCCCGCTGATCTGATGCATTTTCATATGTTCATTGCTCTTCAGCCCATATTCCCGGATCACATGCCTTGTCATATGAAGATTGGAAACTGCACGAGGGCCAAGGGAATCCGCAGTAATCTCCTGATTTCCAAGGCCTACCACCAGGATCGACTGCTGCCGTCCGAGATCGATCAGCTCCCTCAAATGATGTGCCACCTCTTCCGAGATCTCCCTGTGATAATCCTCATCCGGAACGGAAAGATCCGGTGCCTCAATGGTAATATAGGTCCCCTGTGGTTTTCCCATGGTCCTGGCTCCGTTTTCCGTTGTGATCTGCACTACGGTAGTCCGAACATCCTTTTCCTCATCGTATCTTTCCCTGATCTCTACTCCACGTACTTCTACGTTTTCCGCCTGAAAGCGTTCCGTTGCTTCCAGCGCCAGGTCTGTTCTGATTCTGCTCCTTCCAGCCATACTCTCATCCTCTTTTTCTGTAAGATTGCAAAGACTTTTCCGCTGCTATCTGCAGCTTTACCGGTGTTTTCCCTTTCATTATTTCCCTTTTTCCCATAAATATGTATCATTTCCCCTTTCCCACACAGCATCTGGTATTTTTTGCATATTTTTTTGGAATTTTTGCAAAAAACATCTTGACATTCCTGTGCACGTATAATAATATATATAAGCATGTTTCATAGGAGCGCCCGTGTCTGTTCCTGTGAATGTAATTTAATATTATATTTTTAAGGAATCGGAGGTGTACGAATTGGCTAACATTAAATCCGCAAAGAAGAGAATCTTAGTTAACAGCACTAAGGCTGCAAGAAACAAAGCAATCCGTTCTGCAGTTAAGACTTCCATCAAGAAAGTTGAGACAGCAGTTGAGAATAAGGATAAGGCAGCTGCAGAGGTTGCTCTTAAGGACGCAATCTCCACAATCAGCAAAGCTACATCCAAGGGCGTTTATCACAAAAATAACTGCGCCAGAAAAATTTCCCGTCTTTCCAAAGCTGTCAACAGCATTGCGTAATAGACCACGGAATATTTTAGTTATAAGCTTATAAGTAAAAGGAAAGACAGTCGAACCGTCAGCGACTGTCTTTTTTGTATATAGATTTCTGCATTGACCAAAAGGAGTTTTTTATGATATCCCATCCCTTTCCCTACCGCATTATCCGCAGCAGTCGGAAAACCCTGGCGATCCAGGTCAGCGTTTCCGGTCAGGTAACTGTCCGCGCTCCACACACAATGCCAGATTCCACCATCCATCGTTTTCTCTCACAGAAAGAAAGCTGGATCCTGGAGCATCTCTCACACGCTGCCACTGATCCGGCACAGCCCCAGGCTGAAAACCCGCCTCTTTCAGAATTCCGCCGCAGTTATTATATGGAATCCGCCAGAAAAATATTCAAAAGAAAAACCGCAGCCTACGCCAGAAAAATGGGCGTAACCTACGGCCGTATCACGATCCGGGAACAAAAAACCCGCTGGGGAAGCTGCACCAGCGAAGGAAACCTGAATTTCAACTGGCGGCTGATCTTCGCCCCGGAAAAAGTCCTGGATTATGTTGTGGTACACGAACTTTCCCACAGAAAAGAAATGAATCATTCCCCTGCCTTTTATGCAGTGGTGGCATCTGTGATGCCGGAGTATAAAGCCTGCGAAAAATGGCTCAGGGACAACGGAGCGACCCTGTGGCAGAACCCGTCTCCGTAAAACTCAGGCCCTCACTGCTCTCGCCGAGCTGTACTTCACGATCAGAAGCTCCACGCTGAGCACATCTCCAAGTGTACCTGTCTTTACCGCCTCTTCCGCATCCACAAAATCCCGCACAGCATTCTCCAGTTCTTCCACAGTGTAGGATTTGGCACAGGACGCCAGATTCCGCACAACAAAAGAGGGTACTCCCAGTTTGGAAGCGATCTCAGTCTGAGAAAGACCCTCCTGCGACATTTTCTTGGTCAGGCAGATCTGACGAAACTGTTTCGCCAGAAGAAACAATATCCTCATTGGCGGTTCCCGAAGAGTCAGAAGGTCATAGTACAGATCCAGGGCCCGCTTCTGGTTCTTCTCCGTCACCGCACGCACCATATCAAAGATCTTATTGGTTGTCTGCGTGGTACAGACAGCCTGGATATCTGCAGCCGTCACAACATCTCTTCCGACCGTATAGGAGATCAGCTTTTCCAGCTCCATCCTTATATTTCCCATATCTGTTCCCGTCATGGTCAGCAGAAGCTCCACATCTCTCTGGGTGATCCTGCGGCCATTTTTTCCAAGGATCCCTGCTGCCCACCGCATAAGAGTCTTTTCATCCTGCTGTTTAAATTCCCCGATGCTGCCGCAGGCTTTTACCGCCTTGTACATACGGCTTCTCTTATCTACTTCAGACTCGCAGAACACCAGATACAGATAATCAGGCAGAGCTTTCATATAATCTGCCAGTTCCTCACATTTGTTCTTAAAGAATCCCGTATCCTCAAGAAGGACTACTCTTCGCTCTGCAAAAAAGGGCATGGTATCACAAAGACTCAAAAGCTCCCGGACATCGATCCCCTTCCCCTCATATCTGGTAAAATTCATGGTATCATCGTCCGGGTTCAGAGCCTTCACCAGATTTCTTTTATATTGTTGTTTCAGATAGGCTTCCTCACCGTAAAGGAGATATGCCTGCTTAAATTTTCCTGTTTTAATATCTTCCTGAATATTCTTCAATCTCTGTACCCCTGTCTGATTTTCTCTGTAATCCAGTTTATACGACAACTGCCGGAAATGCAACACCCAAGCAAAAATTTGACTTTCCACCGGATTCATGCTACTGTAAACAGGTACATATTCCGACAGATCAGTTCTGTCAGCGAGATATGTGGAAGGGAGTGTTCCATTATGGAAAAAAGAAGAAACAGCAGAACAAGCAACCTGAAGAGCGCAACCACCAAAGCCAAAGCTACCGTGAAATCAACTGTAGAAAAGATTGAAAAAACACCTGCAGCTGAAAAAACCGTTAAAGCAGTCAAAAAAGCAACAGAGACTGTAGCAGCCAAGGCACCAGAAGTAGTAGAAGAAGTTAAGAACACTGTAAAAAATCATAAGATCAGCGGCATCACACTTGAAATTTTTGAGACATCCATCACAGTTGCCGACCTTGAGGTAGCTGTTAAGAAAGATGCAGAAGCAAAAGGCCTGAAAGGCAAAGAGCTCCACATCTATGTAAATGCAGAAGAAAGAGCAGCTTACTACACTGCTGACGGAGAAGGTTCCGACGATTACAGAATCGATCTGACCACTCTGTAAACTCCGGCGGATCTGTTCCGCGATTGCTTACTATGACGGTCTGTCTGTGACATTCCGAAAGCGCAAAAAAGCCATGCACAGGACATTTTCATCCGGTCCCGCTGCATGACTTTTTTTTACCTTTTACTGGATCTTTTTGATCCAGTCTCTGGAGCAGCCTACTGCAGCTCTCCAGCCTTTTACCATGGCATTTCGCTTCTCGTCATCGATCTCCGTGCGGAAAATACGTTCCACATCACGGCTTTCCTGTACTGCCTCCTTGCTTTTCCAGAAGCCCACAGCAAGACCTGCCAGATATGCGGCACCAAGAGCAGTTGTTTCAATACATTCCGGACGTTCTACAGCCACATTACTGATATTGGCCTGAATCTGCAGAAGAAGATTGTTTGCACTTGCTCCGCCGTCTACACGAAGAACTGCAAGGTCACTTCCGGCATCTTCCTTCATAACCTCCAGCACATCATTGACCTGATATGCAAGAGATTCCAAAGTCGCACGCACAATATGATACTTATTTACACCACGGGTCAATCCCACGATCGTGCCACGGGCATACTGATCCCAGTAAGGAGCTCCAAGTCCCGTAAATGCAGGCACGACGTAGCAGCCGTTTGCATCCGGTACTTTTCCCGCAAAATACTCGGTATCCGACGCAGAATCCACCAGATGAAGCTCATCACGAAGCCACTGAATCGCAGCACCAGCCACAAATACGGATCCCTCCAGAACATAAGTGATCTTTCCGTTAAGTCCCCATCCGATGGTTGTAACCAGCCCGTTATTGGAAAATACCGGTTTATCTCCTGCATTCATCAGAAGAAAACCACCGGTTCCGTATGTATTCTTGGTTTCACCTTTCTCAAAGCAGGCCTGTCCGAACAGCGCCGCCTGCTGGTCACCGGCAGCACCGGCTACCGGGATCCTTCCACCGAAAAAGGACGGATCTGTCTCACCATAAATCTCACTGGACTCTTTTACCTGCGGAAGCATGCATTTCGGAATGTCAAGCTCCTCCAGGATCTCATCATCCCACTCCAGTGTGTTGATATTGAACATCATTGTTCTGGATGCATTGGAATAATCTGTTACATGAACAGCTCCCTTGGTCAGCTTCCAGATCAGCCAGGTCTCCACGGTACCAAACAGAAGCTCTCCCTTCTCTGCTCTTTCGCGGGCGCCCTCCACATTATCCAGGATCCATTTTACTTTGGTGGCAGAAAAATACGCGTCAATAACAAGTCCTGTTTTCTGACGGAATTTTTCTTCCAGTCCCTTCGCTTTCAGGCTGTCGCAGTATTCTGAAGTTCTTCTGCACTGCCATACGATGGCATGATAAATCGGCTGTCCCGTATTCTTATCCCAGACAATGGTGGTCTCTCTCTGATTGGTGATACCGATCGCCGCAATATCCTCTGCCGTTGCCTCAATCTGGTTCATAGCCTCTCTGGCAACAGAAAGCTGTGTGGACCAGATCTCACCTGCATCATGCTCTACCCATCCCGGTTTCGGAAAATGCTGGATAAACTCCTTCTGTGCCACACTGCGGATCCTTCCGTTTTCATCAAAAAGAATACAGCGATTACTGGTCGTTCCGGAATCCAGCGCCATAATATATTTTGCCATATAAAAATCCTCCAATACATTTCTTTGCTGCAGATCAATGCCTCTGCAGCCTTACAATTCCCATACCTTCTGATTTGTAGTGGAAACCGCTGCTGCCCCCGCACCCAGCGCTCCCATTACATCCTCCTTATCGGAGATCAAACCGCCTGCGATCACAGGCACTTTGCTTGTTTTACATATCTGTTTAAGAATCTTCGGCATCACCCCCGGCAGAACCTCCACCACATCCGGCAGCTGCTCATGCTGATTTCCCAGATTCTCAATATTCTTGATCGCCATGGAATCAATAAGGAAAAAACGCAGAACTGTATACATTCCAAGCTTCTTCGCCCTGTTGATCATGGATGCTTTTGTTGAAATGATCCCGTCTGCATGGATATTTTTGCAAATATAATCCACAGAAACCTCTTTCGAACATAAACCTGTGATCAGGTCTATATGTGCCATCGCGATCTTCCCCGCCTGGTGGATCCGCTCCACAATTCCCCCAATAGAACGGATATCTCCATACAGGATAAAGATCACGGTAAGCTCTTCTCTGCCCAGACAGTTCTGAAGCCCCTGTTCATCCTTTACAGCCGCTATGATCGGGTTCGCCTCGATCGCGTCCAGAAATTCTTTGTTCATATTCTCTCTTCCTCCGCAATATTCACACAATATCATTCTATCTCCGCGCATTGTTTGAAGATATTATTCTTATTGTATCAGTTTATTGCTTCAAAGACCAGAAATATTTACCATATATATGTTTTAAAAGAAGGGAAGCCCCTATGGACTTCCCTTCTGCAGATACATTATTTCTCAAACGGGAATTTGAACTGTGTAAGTCCGAATTCATCGCGAAGTCCGATAAACTCTTTCTGAACTGCCTCTGTCACCGGAACTCCCTTATCCTTACGATACATCCATACATCATATTCCTTCTCGCCTGCTGTGTAGATACGTTCCTGTCCAGGAGCCTTCTCGGAGCCTCTCAGGTCTCTCAGGATATCACCGCATGTTTTCTTGAATGCCTCTGCACCCATAAATGCCTCTGTGTCGATAGCAATAAAGAAATGTCCAAGATGATATGGACGGATCTTTCCTTCTTCATCCTTACCATCCAGAGCTTTCAGGAAAAGACCGGACTGAAGAGCAGCGGAAAGGATCTCAACAACAGTAGAGTATCCGTATCCCTTATATCCTCCGGTTGTCTCACCAAATCCACCGAGAGGAGCAAGTGCTGCCTGCTGGCTTCTGATCTTCTTAAGGATCTCTGCACTATCTGTAAGCTCCTCTCCTTCTCTGGAAATAACAAGACCCTTAGGAGTATCATGGTTGATACGTGCGTAGTATTCGATCTTGCCATTCTGGATAACAGATGTTGCACAGTCCAGTGTAAACGGGAACGGCTCATCTGTAGGCATACTAAATGTCAGTGGGTTGGTTCCAAGCATATTCTCAACACCAAATGTCGGTGCAACGGATGGTCTTGCGTTGGTACCGCTGATACCGATCATATTCTCCTTTGCTGCGAGACCTGTCCAATATCCTGCGATTCCATAATGGGAAGAGTTACGGACTGCAACCATACCCATGCCGTATTTATGTGCTTTTTCGATACACATGTCCATAGCCTTCTTGCTGGCTACCATTCCCATACCATCGTTAGCATCAAGAACTGCAGTTGTCGGTGTCTCTTTAAGAACATCGATCTTTGTTACAGGATTTAAAATTCCGGATTTGATACGGTCGATATAGATCGGTTTAAAGCGGTTGCAGCCATGGCTCTCAATTCCACGTCTGTCACTTTCCAGAAGTACGTCGGAACAAAGTCTCGCATCCTCTGTTGGAACTCCCATTTTCTCAAATACCGCAGTCATAAAATCGTCTGCAAGCTGCCAGGAAATAAAAGGTCTTGTTTCTTTCTCCATTGTAAAAATCCTCCATAATACATTATTATAGTTTTTTTATTTTATTTTTATAGATCTGCAGCAGGACCCCCTCCTGCCGGAGATTTCAAATTTAGCCTGCCTCCTGCATGTGCCTCGCAGAAAGCGTCTTTACATCGCAACATCAATCCTCGTCTGCCACTGCTCTTCCTCTGTCCGGATAATTGGTGATGATGGAGTTTACTCCCCATTGCTTCATCCTTCTCATATCCTCTTCCTCGTTTACAGTCCAGACATTCACCCCGATCCCGTTCTGGGAACAGCTGCGTACATGCTCTTCCTTCAGGTATTCCAGATTCGGATGATAATACTGCACATCACAGGTTCTTGCATAAACCCCTGCATTATCCACGTATTTCTCTACCAGAAAGCCTCCTGCAATAGTCTCATCACTCTGTCTGCACAATACAATGGATGCGTTATTGAAAGAGGAAAGAATGATCCGATCCTCCAGACCATATTCGCAGATCATATCAATGACCTTCTCTTCCATACCACCATAATAATAAACACTGTTCTTCAGCTCGATGTTCGTGATCAGATCTTCCTCCTCTGCCATCCACTCCAGATACTCTCTCAGAGTCGGAATCTGAAGCCTGCCGAATTTTCCGGCAAACTTATCCGGATAACTGCAATCCAGTTTACACAGCTCGGCATATGTAAGATCATAGATATATCCGTTTCCATCCGTGGTACGGTCAACCTTCTCATCGTGCATGATCACCGGAACCAGATCCTTAGTCAGCTGCACATCAAGCTCGATTCCCTCGCAGCCAGCCTCCACAGCTTTCTGAAACGCCAACATTGTATTCTCCGGATATTCTCCGCTGAAACCACGATGTCCAAATACTTTCATTCTAATCATCCTCCATTCAATGCATTACATCATTGTGAGCATTTTTGCTAATTTATATTTCTGATTATATCATAGCATTTATTTATTTTCAACATTTTTCATCTATTTTTATGTATATTTTTTGTTGTTTTTAATCAATTATCCTTTTTAAGCGCTGATATTTTTTGTGCATTTTGTATATTTCATTTCATAGCAAACAAAGCGATAAAAAAGCCTTTTCAGGTTTATTTTATTCGCTTTGTCTGCCGGAGGGCTGACATATTATAAGCATACAGTTTGCCATATATATCCTCTGCTGATCACTGTATGATCTGCTTCACATTTCCTGTAGCCACGATATCCACGCCTGTTCCTGCTGCATTCTCCAGGATCACGTCCCCGATCTGAACCGGTGCTTCCACACATACATCCCGCAGCGCTTCCACACAGTCAAAAATCTTTCCTTTCGGAATATCCTGTGCTGTCTTTACTGACACCACCGGCATATTTCCATTCTTCACACGAACGGTCGTTGTCACGATCCTGGTCGGATCTGTCACTTCCTTCACTGCATATTCCGCGCCTTTTTTACAGGTATTTCCTGTGACGGAAATGATCTCTTTTCCATTCATTTCCACCAGAAGGGCGCATCCCATAGGACATCCGATACAAGTAAGATTCCTTTTTTCCATTTTCATCACTCCTCCACCTGGATCACAAGTTCATGTTTATCCTGTTTCTGTTTTCCTTCCAGAATGGAAAGAAGCTGCTCTTTTTTCAATTTGATCTGTTCCATCTCTCCGGGTGCTGCCACCTGTTTTTTTCTGGAAAAGATCCGTTCTCCATCCAGATATGCACGGATGTAACAATTTTTATACACATTTCCCACACGGAAGCGGACCAGCTGCTCCTCCGCCATATGACCGATACGGATCTCAGACGGCACTGTATAGCGGACTCCGTTTTTGGGCGAAAGCGTGATCTTTATCTCTTCCGGTATTTTGTCCTCTCCATTGTTGTTTATATAGAGAGCCGCATTTCTTCCTGCATTGCCGGCTTCCTCCGAAACAAAATCCACCAGATCATGAACATGGAGAACATTTCCGCAGGCAAAAACGCCTTCTACATTTGTCTCCAGACTTTCATTTACCACCGGTCCGGAGGTCACATTGCTCAGCTTCACACCTGCCTGTCCGGAAAGCTCATTCTCCGGGATCAGACCAACAGAAAGAAGAAGCGTATCGCATTCAAAAAATTCCTCTGTACCGGGAATCGGGCGTCTGTTTTCGTCTACCTCTGCAAGCGTGATTCCTTCCACACGCTCTTTTCCTTTTATGTCAACCACTGTATGGCTAAGCTTCAACGGGATCCCAAAGTCGTCCAGGCACTGCACGATATTTCGCTTCAGGCCTCCGGAATATGGCATCAGTTCTGCCACTGCCTTAACCTCTGCGCCTTCCAGCGTCATACGTCTGGCCATGATCAGTCCGATATCACCGGATCCCAGGATCACTACTTTTTTTCCCGGCATAAATCCTTCCATGTTTACAAGGCGCTGTGCTGTTCCCGCTGAATAAATGCCTGCCGGTCGATATCCCGGAATGTTCAGTGCACCTCGCGGTCTCTCCCTGCAGCCCATGGCAAGGATCACAGCTTTTGCCCGGATCTGATACATTCCCTCCTGGCGGCTCATGGCAGTGATCACCTTATCCTGGCTGATATCCATGACCATGGTGTTCAGCCGGTACTCGATCTGCTGCTCTTTTACCATCCGGATAAAGCGTGCCGCATATTCCGGTCCTGTCAGCTCCTCCTGAAATGTATGAAGGCCAAATCCATTATGGATACACTGATTCAGAATCCCGCCCAGTTCCTTATCACGTTCCAGGATCAGGATACTCTCTGCTCCCTCTTTCTTTGCAGCCAGGGCTGCTGCCAGTCCTGCAGGGCCTCCGCCTATGATCACGATATCTCTCTTCACCATAATCTTATCATTCATGGTTCTCGCCCTCCTCTGCAATTTTCTTGTTGATTCCTTCGATCAGTCTGGAATCTCCGCCTGTTTTTGTGATCTCCTCCATGGAAATGCCAAGCTCCCGGCTGAGGATCTCCATTGTTCTGGGAGAGCAAAAGCCTGACTGACATCTTCCCATTCCTGCTCTTGTACGACGTTTTACTCCATCCAGAGATTTCGCTCCGAGAGGTCTTCGGATCGCATCCAGAATCTCTCCCTCAGAGATCATCTCACATCTGCAGATGATATTTCCATATTCCGGTGATCTTTTGATCAGCTCATTTCTTTCTTCCAGAGAAAGCTCTGACGGATCCAGGATTCCTTTTCTCACCGGATTAAAATCCGGATTTACTTCCGGATGTAATTTTTCTTTTACGATGTTAGCAACCATACAGCCAATGGCCGGTGAGCTGGTAAGTCCCGGTGATGCGATTCCTGCACAATCGATAAATCCGGGTGCATCCTCCACCTCTTTGATCACAAAATCCATACCATCCTCGACAGCACGGAGTCCCGCAAAGCTTGTGATCACCTTCCGCAGTGGAATATCCTTTACTGTTTTACCGGATTTGATACTTACTGTCTCCATACCCTCCGAGGTAGTTGCTGTTTCCTCCCGATCCTCCAGATCCGTAGCTGTAGGTCCGATCAAAAGGTTTCCATGAACAGTCTGTGTTACCAGAACTCCTTTTCCGCTCTTGTTTGGAAGTGCAAAGATCGTATGATTCACATGTGTTCCTGTACTTTTATCAAGGAGCATATACTCACCCTTACGAGGAGTGATATGCAGTTTTTTCTCACTTACCATATTATGAAAAACATCCGCATAGACACCGGCAGCATTAACGATACAGCCTGTCTCAAAATCACCTTTTGAGGTTTCCACAACAAAACCTTTTTCCTGTTTTCGGATGTTCTTTACTTCTGTGTCAAATTTAAATTCCACACCATTGTTATATGCATTCTCTGCCATTGCAATGTTCAGTTCAAAGGGACAGACAATTCCGGCTGTCGGTGCATACAGTGCTGCCAGCACCTGATCAGACAGATTCGGCTCCATGGCAAGTGCCTCTTCTCTGTCAAGGACCCTCAGTCCCTCTACTCCGTTTTTCAGTCCTCTTTCACGCAGCTTATGCAGCATGGCGATTCCATTCTCAGTTGTACAGACAGTCTGTGAACCAATCTGTTTAAAAGGAAAATTCAGTTCCTTCGAAAGCTGTCCCATCATATTGCTGCCCTTCACATTCAGTTCCGCCATAAGGCTTCCCGGTTCTGCATCATAACCGGAATGAGCGATTCCGCTGTTTGCCTTGGAAGTTCCACAGCATACATCCTCTTCTCGCTCCAGAACGCAGATTTTCAGCCGATATCTTGAAAGCTCTCTCGCCGCTGCCGCTCCGGAAACTCCTGCTCCGATAATGATCACATCATACATAGATCTGTTTCTCCTTTCCTGTTTGCGGATCTTCTGAACTGTCCCCGGCTTTCTCTGCGCCGGAAACAGCAGAATATCCGTTGCAACACAAGCATTGCCGTCCGCAGGTAAATATTCTGCGAGGAGTACTGCTTACGAACAGCAATCTTTCAAGCGAATATGCCATTATTTTTATGCCGTAACCCTTGTAACCCTTGTAATCCTTTTGAAACATTAACATTTGTGCATAAAAATAGCCGGCACAAAAACACATTTATCCATGTGTCTTCATGCCGGTCTCTGTTCTCAATGGCATTCTCTGTATTCAGCAAGCTGAATCAGATTCCTTCTTCACTTTGTACTCATTATATCAGGCTATTCTTCGTATTTCAAGTGCATTTTTCGTAAAATATATCGTTTTTTCTTTAACATACTTTTAACTTCACCAAAAACATGATAAGTTTCATTGTATTCCCGATCATATTTCCTCCACAGAAATAACTCCTTCCTGCTGTCTTACCTCACGAAATACAGTATGGCGTGCTTTCCATTTGGCAGCCTCCATTGTTGCCTGGATCACCACACTCTGTGTTTTGGATCTCTTTTTGATGATAACTACGTTGGAGATCAGGATGTCCTCTTCCCGAAGCTTCTTTATGACCATACTCATCTTGTCTTCATTTTCAAACTCCATATATACGTCATAGGTATTGGAATGCTCTTCCACATAAACCTCTATATATTTCGCATATTTGAACACCAGAATAAGTCCCAGCGTGGTAAAGATCGCACCGCTGTAAAAGCCGATCCCCACAGCCAGTCCGATACATGCGGATGTCCAGAGGCTGGCCGCCGTCGTAAGACCTGAAACATGTCTCTGCCCGGTCACGATAATCGTTCCTACGCCAAGAAAACCAATCCCGCTGACAACCTGCGCGCCAAGTCGTGCAGTATCTCCGATCCCTGCCCCGTTAGAATATACATGGATAAAATCGCCCGTCATCATAACCAGAGTTGCCCCCATACAGACGATCATATGTGTTTTTACACCTGCCACACGCTTCTTCATTCCACGGTCAATACCGATCAGACATCCAAGAAACATCGCAAGAATCAGCCGAAACAGCGTCGATCCCATATTTAAAGTGTGCAAATAATCCGATATTGCATTATATGCTCCGAGAATTCCGCCCATAAATTTGCCCCTTTCCTGTTGTATCATTATTTTCCGCCGGTGATAACGCCAATAGCGTATCCTTCCATTTTGCCCTGCACAAACACCGCAGACCACACTCCCGCCATTCGAAAGCTGTCTAGTCAGCCGGACTCTCTCTGTCCGTCTCACTACGCAGTTTTTCATATGATCCTGTGCCCCGGATATACATTATCTGTAGTCTCACAGCATGTAAAACAGCAGGGATACCGGCGCCTGGCGGCGGTATCCCTATCTGTTGCTCTATCTACTGATCAGAGGGCATTCTGATTATTTAATAGACTCGTTATAGTTCTCGATTGCTTTGTTTACAGAAGCTGCAAGCTGATCAACAGCGTCCTGAGTTGTGAGCTTGCCATCATATACCTGCGGCATGATCTCGTTGAATGTAAGACGGGCCTCTGTCTGTACACCGGAAAGAACACCTGCTGTATTGCAGTTTACAGGAGAATCCTTCAGCTGGTTGATAGCTGTCATAAAGTTCGGATTCTCTTCAAGATAAGCTTTCATATCGTCTGTCTCATAAGCTTTCTCGTTGATTGCGAAGTATCCTGTGCCCATGGACCATTTAGCCTGTACATCAGGAGTTGTGATGTACTCGATGAATTTCCATGCTGCATCTTCGTTAGCTTCGTTACCTGTATCTGTAAGCCACAGGGATCCACCACCGATGATAACACCGCCTTCATCATTCTGCTCGATTCTCGGAAGATATCCTGTACCAACTTCGAACGGAGAAGAATCAACTGCGTTTTTCAGGATAGCAGTAGACTCGATGAACATACCAACCTGTCCGGAGAAGAACGCTGTCTGAGTATCTGCTGTTGTTGTTCCGTAATCTTCGAAGTATCCGGAATCATACAGCTTTTTCCACATGTCAAATACTTTCAGTCCGCCGCCGTTGGAATCAAAATCAACAGCTGTAACTGCCTCTGTACGTCCATTGTCATTGTTTCCGTATGTTACGCCAAGTCCTGCAAGCTGCTGCTCAAAGAACCATCCGTAAATAGCCTGTGAATAACCAACCGGAGCTGCTCCGCTCTCTACGATCTTCTTGGCATCCTCAAGAACCTCATCATAAGTTGTCGGAGGAGTTTCAGGATCAAGTCCTGCTGCCTCAAATACGTCTTTGTTGTAATACAGCATAGGTGTGGATACGTTAAATGGCATTGCATACTGCTTGCCTTCTACGGTATAGTAGCTGCTGATAACATCCATAACGGAACTCTTATCATAACCTGTGCTCTCAAATTTGTCTTCTACAGGAATGACAGCACCACTGTCATACATGAACTTTGTTCCTACGTCATACATCTGGCAAACATCCGGAAGACCGGAATCACTCTGCATAGCAGCTTTCAGTTTTGTGATGGTATCATCATAGGTTCCCTGATACTCAGCTTTAATCTCGATCTCATCCTGGGATGCGTTGAAATCATCCACGATCTGCTGAAGCACCTCACCGTTTGTGCCGCCCATTGCATGCCAGAAAGTAATTGTTGTTTTCTCTGCTGCGCTTACTGAACACGGAGCTGCCAGAGATGCTGCCATGATTCCTCCTAAAAGAATCGCCATCCATTTTTTGTTTTTCATATAAAAGCCCTCCTTTTTATTTGTTCCGGCCTGCCCCATACAGGCCGGATAAATTAACATTTTCGCTACATTACCCAATATCTGTGATCAAATCAACCTTTAACAGCACCTGCTGTCAGACCACTGATCATCTGTTTCTGACCAATGATGAATACAAGGATTGACGGGATCAGGATTACCATTGCACCTGCCATAACAGGTCGGAAGTCCGTTGCCTCAGCACCCTGAAGCATACCAAGACCAATCTGAACAGTTCTCATATTTACACTGTCTGTTACCAGCAGCGGCCACAGATAGTAGTTCCAGCTCTGAAGGAATACATAGATGATCAGAGCACCAAGTGATGGTTTAATAAGCGGAACACCGATTGTATATAAGAACTTGAAGTTTGTACATCCATCAATTTCGGCTGCCTCATGAATCTCTTTCGGCAGTGTCAGGAATGCCTGACGCATGTTAAATACTGCAAAGGCTGCTGCCGCATTCGGAAGGATCAGAGCTGCATATGTATTGCGGATACCCCAGTCAGCGATTGTCAGGTAGTTTGCGATGATGATCGCCTGGCTCGGGATCATCATGGTTGCCAGCATAATATAGAACAGGACTTTTTTGCCTTTAAACTCCATCATTGCAAAAGCATAAGCAGCAAGAGCACCTGTGATAACCTGTGCTGCCGTGATGACACCGGATACGATCAGTGAGTTCTTAATGAAAGTAAAGAACGGTGCAAGCTGAAATGCTCTCGTATAGTTCTCGATAGTCAGATGGGACGGCCAGAACCTTCCACCGTAGATCTCCTTCAGATCCATCATACTAACATTGAAACAGTAGATAACAGGAACAATGATAATAATTGCAAAAATAATATTCAGCGCATACATCGCCACTTTTACATATGGTTTTTCTTTCATCAGTAGGTCACCTTCTTTTCCAGTCTAAACTGCAGTGCAGTCAGGATGATCAAAATAACAAACAGAATTACGGATTCTGAACAGGCCACACCGAAACGGCTGTTGATAAATGCCTCCTGGTAAATCTCATACACAATAACGTTGGTACTCTCTGCCGGTCCGCCCTGGGTCATCATCTTGAACTCTGCGTATGCCTGTACGGAGTTGATGACATTAATGATGAGAAGGAAGAACAGTGTCGGAGAGATTGACGGAATCGTTACATGGCGGTGCTTCTGGAAGAAATTCGCTCCATCCAGGGCAACGCTCTCATAAAGCTCAGCCGGTACACTCTGGATCGCTGCAGTAAGGTAAATGAAGTTCATACCGATAGCCATCCATACACTGACGATCGTAACTGCGATCAGTGCATATTTCTTATCTGTCAGCCATCCGATATGAGTTCCGAGAGCCTTGTTCAGGATACCCAGAGAGCTGTGGAAAATAAACATGAACACTACAGATGCCGCTGCTGCGGAAATAGCCATCGGAAGTGCATATACAGTACGGAAAAATCCTTTCGCCCTGATCTTCTCTGTACTGATGATCGCCAGTATAAAACCGAGCACAATAGAAAGGATAACTCGCATAACAGAGAATTTCAGTGTTGCCACCAAACTGTTAAGGAACGTTCCGTCTGTAAAAATATTCGTATAGTTGTCAAGTCCTACGTACTGTGCCACCTGACCAAGAGGTGTGGTTCTGGCAAAGCTCAGCTGGATCGTCTTAACGAACGGCCAGAATACAAACAGTATAAAAAGGATCATTACAGGAACCAGATAGAGATAAGGCTCCACTGTCCTGAAAAAAGATTTTTTACTTTTCATTGTATATCACCTGCTTTTCATAAATTTACGTACTACCGATCAGCTGCATCATCCTGATATCTCTGTCTCCCTGACAGTGCTGATCATGTTGCTCATTACACATTTTGCTGAAAAACACTTCCGTTATATCTTCCAGCAATTACCCCAATACATTAAGCAAAACGCTCATTTACGTCCTGCTGTCAAAAATGCCCCCTTACTACCCTCCTTCGTATTTGCACATTTGTTATCTTTACCAACTTTTTACCAAATATTAACACATTTCTTGAATATAATCAACAGTTATTTTTTCTTTTTTTGGTATTTCTTTATCTATTCTTGGTAATTATCTATTTTAAATTGTTACTTTCTTATCTATTTTGCACAATTTATTGTACCTCAACAAGGCAATCCATTCTGATCACCTTCCATAAAAAAACAGATAAAAAAATCGGCAGAAAATAACGCATCCTTCGATGCATATCTTCTGCCGTTCTCTTTTCTCAATGGCATCGTCTGTTTTTATACAAAACAGACACAATCTCAACTTGTTGATATAAATTATACAGTAAAATTCACTATAAATCAATACCAAATACGTATTTTTTATGCAAATCTTATAAGTACTTTTTTCACAAGCAAGCCATTTCATTACACGGAAATTATCTTTGTTTCACAGCTATTGTGGAACAATTATACTTTTTTCTTCCTGTACCAGGATATTAAATACAAAACTATACCAAAAATTATAAAAAATGGAGCAACTGCCACCAAAACAGTTGTTAAAAGTATCACAATCAACACTGCAACAGCGATCACGATCGCCTTTCCATACCATGTGCTCAGATCCAGTTTAAAGCTTCTTGCCTTTCCGGCACTGCTCTCCGTCCCATTATCCGCATAATCATCTGCGCCGTAGCTCTCTTCAGAATAACCTGACTCATCATAAACAGCTGCACTGTCATCTGTATCGATCAAAGTCTTGGCGATCAGCCTGGGATCCCCCAGTTCTTCCAGGACATCTGATTCACTTCGGCCGTTCCGGACCTGAGACTGAATGTAATCCTCATAATACCGCACATGAGCCGCAGCTCTCCCCTGGGCCATCTGTCCGGACAGCTGCCCCCGTAAAACCTCAAGAAACTCTCTTCTTCTCATAAATATGTCAAACCTTTCTTACGAAATATAATGAAAAAAACAAAACTCAAAACAACTCCAGAAACCTCACCTTGAAAATTTCTGCAAATTCTTTTTTAATACTCTCTTATAATTTTTCTCATTATACCATAACCCATAAATTTAAATCAGAAACAAATCATAAAATTTTGATTAAAAAATAAAAAATCATAGCACATCGCAAAGGGCGGTTCATTTCCGGATGCCGCCAAAGCCGCATTCAGAAACAAACCGCCCTCCATGACGTTCGTTATACCGTCAAAAATCACTCAACATGAACAGCTCCTGTACTCCTGATATTCATCGGATAGACATTTTCCCTTCCGACATACTGAGCCATATAGTCCACATACGCATCTGCATTCTCGATCGGAAGCACGCACATGATAACTCCTGCAAAACCACCACCATGAACTCTGCAGATACCAGCACCGATCTTATTCAGAAACAGCTTGGTAAGTGCCAGACTCAACGTGATCTTCTGCTCCTTGCAATTCTGCAGAGAATAACAGTTCTGCAGCCACTCCCAGGAAGAATTACCGGACTCCTCAAGAAGACGCAGGAATCCCTCACCGTCTTTATTCTCAACAGCCTTCACTGCATCTGCAACACGTCTGTTCTCTTCATAAAAATGCATCGCACGAAGAACAGCACGGTCATTCGGAATATCCTTCACATGTGCCAGAAGATTCTCCATACTGGACTCACAGAGAAGCTCTACGCCCATAGCCTTCGCAGCCTCTCGCATCTCCATAGGAATAGAAGAATATTCCTCACTAAGATCTGCATGGCCCTTGCCGGTGTTTACGATCACAAGTCTGCAGCCCATATCCTCAAAGGAAAATGCAATCTTCTCACAGCTGATATTCTCTTTATCAGAGAAATCCAGAAGGATCGGGCCGCCGGCAGCACAAGCCATCTGGTCCATCAGACCGGAAGCCTTTTTCCAGTAAACATTCTCAGCATACTGACCTGCTCTCGCATACTCGCCGTACTCCAGCTTACCTTCATTAAAGAAATAATTGGTGATCGCACATACAAGCATCTCAAAGGAAGCAGAGGAGCTTACACCTGCAGCGGCAATAACCTTGGTGGAAACATAAGCGTCAAATCCACCGGTAGCATAGCCTTTTTTCTGCATATACTCCATAATACCTGCAACAAGAGCATCTGTACCCTTTGTATAGGTTTCTGCGCTGAGTTTGTCAAGATCAACAACTACTTCCTGTTTGTAACCCTCACTGATCATATGGATCACATTGGTTCCGTTTGGATAAGCAGCACCGATGGTATCCAGATCGATACTTGCAGCAATGATCTGACCGCCGTTATGATCAACATGGTTTCCAATGATCTCCGTACGGCCCGGAGCGGTAAAAAACTCTGCCTTGTCATGATGATATTTCTTCTCGAAATTCACAGCAAGATTGGTATAACGGGCGCTGCTCTCCTCTGTCTCACCATAGATTTTTTTCAGCACGTCTGCTGCCGGAATTTTAATTGTTCCCATTTTTTCTTCCTCCTGTTATATAGTTTACACCCCAGATCCGGAAGAACCTGAAAAAATCTTCCGCTCTGTCACGCTTCATGTACTTTTATTATAACAGTCCCGTCTTTTCTGTCCATAACAATTTTGTGTAAAAACCGTATTATTTTGTGGTGATCCCGGAATATCCCTTTGCATTTTATGCCTTTTCTGATAAAATAAGTTCCACTAAGAAAAGCAGATATACACTTCAGAATCCGCGCACAGAAGGAAGGAGGTAACACCATGCAGATCATCACAGATCCCGCCGGAAAAGAACTGAAAAAACACGGAGACAGCTCCTTCCCATTCCTGGTAAGCTACGAGCGGCTTTCCGGCTATGAGACCGGTTCCTTTCTGTGGCACTGGCATCCGGAGATCGAGCTTACCTATATCGAAAAGGGCGAAATGCTCTACAAGATCAATCAGAATACCTTTCACCTGAAAGAGGGACAGGCAATCTTTGGCAATGCCAATGCCCTTCATGCCGGATATATGTATCAGGATCAGGACTGTCAGTATATCCCCATAACCTTTGACCCCAAACTGATCTACGGATTTTCGGGAAGCCTTCTTTTCCAGAAATATACAGAACCGATCCTCCGAAGCTCCCTGTCTGCCGTACCGCTTGATCTATCCTGCAAATGGCATTCTGAGGCCATAAAAGATATCCGTGACATCATCGACCTGGACTGCAGCCGGGAACCCATGTATGAATTTGAGGTCATCGCCAGACTGCAGCACTTCTGGAAGATCTTGTATGAAAATACGATCTCCCGGGCAATTCTTCCATCCGGCCAGGATGAAGAAAACTACCGCCGCATCCGTCAGATCATGTCCTATATCGCAGAACACTACTCTGAAAAGATCCTCCTGAATGATGTTGCAGACCTGATCCACTTAAGTCCCAGCGAATGCAGCCGGCTTTTCAAAAAATGTATGAATATCACTCTCTTCGGATACATCCAGGAATACCGCATTGAACGCAGCCTGGAATATCTGGAAAATCCCTCCTGTTCTATTACGGAATCAGGATTGCTGTCCGGTTTTTCGGACTCTAATTATTACACAAAGATCTTTACGAAAATCAAGGGCTGTACACCAAGACAGTACAGAAAAAATCAGGAGCTGTGACATGCTCCTGATCTTTAACCGTTCAGTGCTCCATACATATGAAGCAGAACAATATTTATCTGTGAAAATGGCTGTTATCTGAACAACTCTTTCATTGCCGGATACAGTTTGCGGAATTTCCGGTATTTTTCTTCATATTTTGCAACCAGCTCCGGTTCCGGTTCTACCGTATCTACTACCCTGACCAGCTTATTACAGATCGTTTCCACGTCTGGGTATTCACCGCAGCCTACTGCTGCCAGCATTGCACCGCCCATGGACGGGCCTTCCTCATTCTCCGGCACATCCACCTTCAGGTTCATCACATTTGCAATGATCTTTTTCCAGAGAGGGCTCTTAGCTCCGCCGCCGCATATCTTGGTGCGCTCAATATGGATTCCGAGGCTTCTTGCAACCTCAAGGGAATCTCGAAGTCCAAAAGCAACTCCTTCCAGAACAGCCTGGGTCATATCTGCTCTTGTGGTATCCATGGACATTCCGAAAAATACGCCTCTTGCATCCGGGTTGTTATGCGGAGATCTCTCTCCCATCAGATATGGAAGAAAGAATACCTGATTCTCACCAAGCTTCCGGATCGGTGCCTGCTCTGCCACGAAATCCTTTGTCTTAAGAATCTCCTCTGACCACCATTTGTTGCAGGAAGCAGCGCTTAACATGCATCCCATCAGATGATAGCTTCCATCTGCATGGTCAAAGGAATGCAGTGCATTGTTTTCATCCACTCCGAAATCTTTGCTGGAAATAAAGATCGTACCGGATGTTCCAAGGGAAATGTTGCACTGGCCATCGCCAACAGTTCCTGTTCCGACAGCTGCTGCAGCATTGTCGCCTGCACCTGCTACAACCTTCACATCTTCTGAGAAGCCAAGCTCTTTTGCAACCTCCGCTTTCAGATTTCCAACTACCTGCCAGCTCTCGTACAGCTGCGGAAGCTGTGCCTCTGTGATATGGCAGATCTCAAGCATTTCCTTTGACCAGCAGCGGTTCTTCACATCCAGAAGAAGCATACCTGAAGCATCGGAAACATCTGTGCAGAAGGATCCGCTTAAACGATAGGCAAGATAATCCTTCGGAAGCATGATCTTTACAACCTTTTTAAAATTCTCAGGCTCATGCTTCTGCATCCAGAGGATCTTCGGTGCGGTGAAACCTGCAAATGCAATGTTTGCGGTATACTGAGAAAGTTTTTCCTTTCCGATGACTGTGTTCAGATATTCTGTCTCCTCACCTGTTCGTCCATCATTCCAGAGGATTGCCGGACGGATCACATTGTCATCTTTATCAAGTGTTACAAGGCCGTGCATCTGGCCGCCAAAACCGATTCCTGCTACTTCTTTGCGGTCAATCCCTTCTGTGAGCTCTTTGATCCCTTCCATGCTCTGGGTGAACCAGTCTTCCGGGTTCTGTTCAGACCAGCCCGGATGAGGGAAGAACAGCGGATATTCTTTTGATACAATGTTGCAGATCTTTCCGGATCCTTCCATAAGAAGAAGCTTTACAGCGGAAGTTCCAAGATCAATGCCAATATAATACATAATAATTTTTCCTCCTGTAAATACAGAAACCGCGGCTCTCAGTTCGCAGCGTCTGCACGCCTGAGAGCTCGCGGTTTCTGAATCGTACTTGATTTAGCAGGATCAGTCCGCATCTGCGGATGATCTTATCTGCCCGTTTTAATTATCTCCAAGGATTTTCTGTCGGATATCTCACGCCTGCCGGCTGATTGTAACCGATCTCTTCAACCGGTACACCGATATATTTGAACACCTCGAAGAGAGCTTTTCCGTGATGTCCGAATGCTACAGCACCGTGATGCGGGAATCCTCCTTCGATCAGCACGTGACGATAGAAACGTCCCATCTCCGGAATTGCGAATACACCGATAGCTCCGAAGGAACGTGTTGCAACCGGAAGAACTTCACCATGTGCAATGTATGCACGAAGCTTGTTGTCAGCTGTACTCTGCAGACGGTAGAATGTGATGTCGCCAGGTTTGATATCTCCCTCAAGAGTTCCGTTTGTAACTTCGATCGGAAGTGATCTTGCCATGATCATCTGGTATTTCATCTCACAGAAGGACAGCTTGCTGGATGCTGTGTTTCCACAGTGGAAGCCCATAAATGTATCCTGAAGTGTGTAGTTGAATTTGCCTTCGATAGACTCTTTGTACATATCCTTCGGTACGGAGTTGTTGATGTCAAGAAGTGTAACGATATCATCACTTACAACCTGTCCGATGAACTCACTTAATGTTCCGTAGATATCAACCTCACAGGATACCGGAATTCCCTGTGCTGTCAGGCGGCTGTTTACATAACACGGAACAAATCCAAACTGTGTCTGGAATGCAGGCCAGCATTTTCCTGTCAGTGTTACATATTTACGATATCCTTTGTGATCTCTTACCCAGTCCTTCAGAGTCAGCTCGTACTGTGCAAGCTTCGGAAGGATCTCAGGTTTCTTGTTTCCCGCACCAAGCTCTTCTTCCATCTCTTTTACGATCGCCGGGATCCTTTCATCGCCTTCATGCTTGTTGAATGCCTCGAAAAGGTCCAGCTCTGAGTTCTCCTCAATCTCAACGCCAAGGTTGTAAAGCTGTTTGATCGGTGCATTGCAGGCAAGGAAGTTTGTAGGACGCGGTCCGAAGCTGATGATCTTTAAGTTGCTAAGTCCTTCGATTGCTCTTGCGATCGGAAGGAACTCATGGATCATATCTGCACAGTCCTCTGCGTCACCTACCGGATACTCTGGAATATAAGCTTTTACGTTGCGAAGCTGCAGATTGTAGCTTGCGTTCAGCATACCGCAGTAAGCATCTCCACGTCCCTGGCAAAGATTATCCTGTGTTTCCTCTGCTGCTGCGATGAACATCTTCGGTCCCTCGAAATGTTTTGCAAGAAGTGTCTCAGAAATCTCCGGTCCGAAGTTTCCAAGATATACACAGAGTGCGTTACAGCCTGCTTTTTTGATATCCTCCAGAGCCTGGACCATATGGATCTCACTCTCTACGATACAGACCGGACATTCGTAGATATCCTTTGCATCGTATTTCTTTGTGTAAGCGTCTACAAGAGCTTTTCTCCTGTTTACGGAAAGGCTTTCCGGAAAACAATCTCTGCTGACTGCAACGATTCCGATCTTAACTTCTGGCATGTTGTTCATAATCTTCATTCTCCTTTTTATATCCGGCAGATTTTCCACCGGTGATATTATTGTTCGTTTGTAACTATTCACTTCACCCAAAATCAGTCAAGTGTGATATTTTCACCCTTCAATCCGTTGAATGCGCCTTCGATCTTCGCATCCTCATGAGCGATAAGCCATTTATTTCTGGCTGTCATCAGACCGTCCTCTCCGTCCTCTGACATCGGAAAATCAATCTCTGTGTTGGTTCCTTTCGGAAGAACAACTACACACTGAAATCCACTCTCATTCACATGACACGGTGCATAGTGGAGCGTTGTGGCATAAACCTCGATCCCGGTTCCTGCCGGTACCAGAAATGCCTCCACCTTTGAGGTATCGTATGTAAGATCCTCTTCTATATCCTGCTGATGTCCGATAAGCAGTACAAGATCTGTCACTGCTACATTGATCTCGGAATTCCGATGATATTCCAGGGCATTCAGCTTTTTATTGTGACCATTGCAATATCCGATCTGGACAGGTAATCCACCAAACGCTCTGTTTTTCAGCTCTTTTTCCACATCGAGAGCTTCCAGCTCCTCTGCTGACGGAACATATACCACATCCTCCGGAACCGGTGTATGCTTCATCTCCTTCAGAAGCGGACCGAAATTGTATCCCTCCAGAACCTTTCCGTATCTGCGGAAAGCCGGATCTGTTACTTTCTGAATTTTCACGATTTAACCCTCCTTACAAAATTACTGTTTCACAGCTTCTCTGTATCTTCGTTTTGAACTGAAAAAAGCATACCACATCATGGTATGCTTTTCGCCGCTTTTCTTGACTCATTCATAGCACTTTTTTGACATTTTTATGATTCTGACGCTCCACTCTTCCCGGCAGGATCCCGTAACGCTTTACAAATTCCCTGGAAAAAGCCCTGCTGCTTGCAAACCCGTTGTCAAGTGCGATAGAGCTGATGGTATGATCTGTATGCAAAAGCTCCTTATAGGCGTATGCCATGCGGATATCCTGTAAATATGTCTTAAAATTGACCTTCGCATATTTTCGGAACATCCTTGACAGATATGCATCGGAATATCCGAACATGGCTGCAAGTCCGGAAAGCCTGAGATCCTCCTTGTAATGCTCCCGCATATAAGTGGTTATTTTTGACAAAGCATCCAATCTGCGGCTGATCTTCAGCGCATTCTCCTCCACCTCTGTTTCCCTGTATGCGGAAACCATAAGATAAAGGACTTCATAGAACACTGCCCTGATACGGAATTCGTACCCCGTTTCCCCGGATACGTACACCCGGTACATCTCCCGGATCAGAGAAACCATCCGCCTGTCTGTTTCCTCAGACTCTTCGTTTCTGCTCCGAAAACGGATGAACCTCTGAGCGGTAAAATAATCCGAAAACTGCTTCAGCGGGATCTGCAGTACGATGGTCTCATTACGTACTGGCGCCTGAATAGAATGTACTTCATTGGAATTAATGATCAGAAACTCCCCTGCCTTCAGCGGATACTCTTTCTCATCGATATAGAAATAAAGGCTCCCCTCCATCACCGCAAAGATCTCGATCGAAGTATGCCAGTGTTTTTCCCTTACATAATTTCCGTTTCTTCCTTCAAAAAGAAAAAGCTTAAAAGGAAATCCCTCATTGGGAATGATCAATTCATGCTGAAACTCCATGCTCCTTCTCCCTTTCCTGCTGTCCGGTCTGGACCCGGCGCATCATACTTCCGTAAAAAGCCGCCAGGATCTGCTGAAATAACGTTCCGATCATAACCGGAAATAATGTTTCCGCCGGAAAATACGCTCCCGCGATCACCGCACCGGCGCTGATGTTCCGCATTCCGGAACCATAGATCATGGAAACCGTTGCCGCTTTATTCTGCCTTGTAAGAATGGCAATGATCCAGCCAATGGCATATCCCCCTGCTGCCAGGACCAGGATCGCTGCTGCTACCTCCAGCCGTTCTCCGTTAAGATGCTTCATATAAGGAGAAACCTTGGAGGAATTGGAAGTTACCACAAAGATCAGGCACATTTTTGAAAAAGGCGCCAGCTTTTTCGGCCAGGTCTCCATAACCTTTCCATGGCTGACTTCATTAAGGCACATGGCAAGGACTGCCGGCAGAGCGATCATGAAAACCAGCTCCTTCATCATTCCCACAGTATCCATTTTTACGCTGGAGCCCACCAGAAGCTTCAATACTGCCGGGATCAGAAAGGGAGCCAGGATCGTATCGATCACAACCAGTGAAAGTGACAGCGGACTGTTTCCATTATAAATGGATACCCACATCAGACTGATCACCGCTGCAGGTACGGAAAATTCCAGCACCATTCCTGTGATATAATTCATATTGCCCGGGAACAGAAGATGTCCCAGACCGCAGGCGGCCACCGGTCCCAGCACATGAAGGACCAGCAGCATCAGGATCAACGGAAGCGGCCGCTTAAACACATCTGCCACATCACGGAATCTGGATTTCAGTGCGCCGATAAAGGTCATAAACGCAAAAGCATACGTCACATAGGGCACGCCATGCTTCGCAATATCCGGAAACAGTACCCCCGTAAGCAGACAAGCCGGCGTCACAAAAGCCATCCATTTCTCCATAAAGCTGTTAAATTTTTCCAGCATATCACACCTCTTGTTTATCTTTTTTTCTGTCTTTTTTTACAGTTTATCACAAAAAAACAGCGGTGCAAGAAAAAAATCCTCTGTTTTATAGCCGATTCCGGACAAATATGATATGATAGTACCCATCCAAAAGCAACCTGAAACCAGGGCGGACTACAGATATCCGCCAAAATGATCATTTATTATGATCTGGAAAACGAGGCAAAAAATGATTTCTTTAATTATACCATGCTTCAATGAGGAAGAATCTCTTCCGCTTTTTTACCCGGAAGCCACTTCTGTCCTCAGGCAAATGAACTGTGATTATGAGCTGATCTTTGTGAATGACGGTTCCAGAGACAGAACCCTTGAGATTTTAAAAGAGCTTTCCGAAAAGGATCCTCATGTGATTTATCTTTCTTTTTCCAGAAACTTTGGAAAGGAAGCTGCCATGTATGCAGGCTTCTGCAATGCCGGCGGCGATTATGTAGCAGTGATGGACGCTGATCTTCAGGATCCGCCGTCCCTTCTTCCGGAAATGCTGGAGAAGCTGGAATCCGGAGAATATGACAGCGTTGCCACCAGGCGTGTCAGCCGTGACGGAGAGCCACCTATCCGGAGTTTTTTTGCCCGGAAATTTTATCAGCTGATCAATAAGATCTCGGATGCAGATATTGTGGACGGTGCCAGAGACTTCCGTCTGATGAAACGCAGTATGGTGGATGCCATCGTCTCCATGAGTGAGTACAACCGCTTTTCCAAGGGAATATTCGGCTGGATCGGTTTTCGCACCTGCTGGCTCCCCTACAAAAATATCGAACGCGTAGCCGGTGAGACCAAGTGGAACTTCTGGAAGCTGTTTAAATACGCAGTCAGCGGCATCATCAATTTCTCTCAGGTACCGCTGACCATCGCCTCCTGGTTCGGAACGACCATGACCGGTTTTTCCTTTCTGGTCCTGGTAGCCATCATCGTCCGAAAGCTGATCTTCGATGATCCGGTCCCTGGCTGGGCTTCCACCATCTGTGTCATCATCTTCATCGGCGGCCTGCAGCTTTTCTGCCTGGGTATCATGGGGCAGTACATAGCCAAAACCTACATGGAGGTCAAGCAGCGCCCCCATTACATCATAGCAGAGTCCAACAAAAAGGACTTTACACCCATACGTTGATTTTTATTCTGTCGGAAGCTCGACCACCTGATATTCGTGGCCCAGCGCCGGCAGGATTTTTTCTTTTACATCACTGGTCTTCATTAACAAAGTGGAAGTATTGATGCACGGATGGCATCCGAAATATTCTTCATCCAGGACTTCTTTATCAAGCACCAGATGTACCTTCTTTTCTCTGTCAAAGATCAGTCCCATCAGACTTAAGGATCCCGGGGTAATGTTCAGATATTCCTCCATCTGCTCTCCGTCTGCAAAGGAAAGTCTGGCTGTTCCGATCTGTTTGGACAGAAATTTTGTTTTAAACGGCTTCTCTCCAGGCATCAGCAGAAGATAGAAATCTGTTTTCTGTCGGTTGCAGAGAAAAAGATTTTTGCATATCTGCGCTCCCAGAAGCTGATCCACTGCCTCGCAGGCCTCCATGGTCATCAGTGCCTCATGATCTGCTCTTTTATATTCAATCCCAAGACTGTCCAGAAAATCGTACACTGCGATTTCCTTCTCCAGACGACCCTCGGTATTCTCCGGTCTTCCTGTATAGATCGTTTTGTCAATTCTTGGTTCTTCCATGGTGTCTCCTCCGTTATTTTTACATTCTCATATGTCCAGGTCTTAGTCGCAGCATATTACGCTTTGCTGCTTCACCCGTAACCTGCCGATTTGTTTAATCATAGCATACCTGTAGCAAATAAGATACTCCGGATTTCCGTCTGACTATTGACGATATCAGCCTCGGATGCTATACTCTCAGGCAGAAAGGGAATGAAGTTCTCCCCCGATCTTTATCGAAACCGCCAATGAGCTGATGACTTCTGTGCAATGCACGGGGTTACCAGCTTTTTTTGATGGATTTTTAAGATCCGGGAGATTGAAAGGAGTTACTATGACAAAAGAAACTATCCAAAAAGAACATCGGATCCTACAGCTGAAATATGCTGTCCTTGCAGTGGTCGTGGGAATCTGCGTCGGGATCGTAGATACCATCTTCGGCCGGGGCCTGCTGGCGATCTCTGATCTTCGCACCGCACACTGGCGATATCTGCTGCCCTTCCTGCCTCTGGCCGGACTTCTTATTGTGTGGATGTATCATCATTTCAGCACCTTAAGCTTAAAGGGCATGTCCCTGATCTTCGAAACCGGGCAGAAAAAAAGAGACCAGATTCCTCTGGCCCTTGTCCCTCTGGTAATGATCGGCACCTGGATCACTCATCTCTTCGGAGGAAGTGCCGGTCGTGAAGGTGTTGCCGTGCAGATCGGTGCTACACTCTCTCACGAGGCAGGACGCAGGCTGCATATCCGGGAAAATAAGCCTGTCATGCTGATCACCGGTATGGCTGCCGGTTTTGGCGGTCTGTTCCAGACGCCACTGGCCGCTGTATTTTTTGCCATGGAGGTGATCGTTGCCGGATATCTTGAGTACGATGCGCTGCTGCCGGCACTTATTGCCGCATATACAGCCTCCTTCACCTCTCATTTCCTGGGACTGGAAAAATTTGCTGTGGATATCCAGGACACCTGGACTGTGACCAATCTCCGAAGCATGATCTCTCTCATTGCTCTCGGACTTGCCTTTGGTCTTGCCGGACGATGCTTTTCCGTACTTCTTCAAAAAGCAAAGAAATTATTCGGGGAAAAAATCTCAAATCCGCTGATCCGCATCGGTGTCATGGCCATTCCACTGGCAGCTCTGCTGTTTGTGAGCTATGGCGGACGCTACACAGGTCTTGGAACCAATCTCATCTCCGCTTCCTTTGCCGGAGAAACGATCTACGGATATGACTGGATTCTGAAGCTTCTGTTTACTGTATTTACACTTGCCATCGGTTTTCAGGGCGGCGAAGTGACACCACTGTTCTCCATCGGCGCTTCCCTTGGAGTCGTCCTAGGTTCCATCCTCGGGATCCCTCCCATTATCTGCGGGGCACTTGGCTACGCCGCAGTATTCGGCAGCGCCACCAACACCCTCATCGCCCCGATCCTTATCGGCCTGGAAGTCTTCGGCACCCGAAATACCCTTCCCCTCATCCTGGTATGCATCCTCGCTTATCTGATCAATGGAAATCACTCCATTTATGGAGCACAACAGAAGGCGCTTTGCAGGTTTGAGGAGTAGATATGTACATATTTTTTATTCGGTCATGGCTGACTCGGTTGTGGCCGAATAAAAAGCGGTACTTTTTTAGATTTTTTCTTGCATACGAGAGCAACTGCCAATGCAATAAACATTAATATTGTTATAACTCTTTCGAAAATGCTCAATATCAGATTCGCCATATGATTCCTTTCTTCAGCTATTAATGGATTCTATCTCCGAATCATCATATATTTTCTTTAACTCTTTTCTCATTTCCTTATTGATACTTATATATTTTGAATCACTATCAGCCCATTTTACTTTCAGGATATCGTGTTTGCGTATATATAATACAGGCAGCCGGCTTCTGTGCTTAGCCATAAAGATTCCCCCGCTTTCATAAAAAGTTTCCTGCAGGTAATCATTTATTTCATCTACCTGGATCACAAATGTAAAACGAATATCCTTCTTTTTTTCTTCTCTGGTCATCTCATTGATCCAGAACTCTGCAAATTTATCATTTAACAACAAAACATCATTTCTATCCATATCTGTAATATCTATAAGCGCCCAGATATTCACCTGATTATTTCTATTTTTCTTGAAAAAACTTACTTTTCCTTTTTCATCCAGTTCATATTCTGACTTTTTTTGATACTGGTTATGTAAAAGCCCTTTTTCAAATACAACGTTTCGTTCTTCGACCTCTTCTGGAAAAGTTATTTTGATATCTATTAACCTCTCATATTTGCAACAAATAAAACTGAATGGCATCCAGATTCCTTTTTTATTCTCTATATACCTGTAGCTTCTTGCATGAATCCTAGCACTATGCTTCAAAAATTGAACATACCCCGCTGTCATTAAAATATACAGTGATAATAACGCTTTTTCAATCGCATCATTCCCACTGCTATTCGTCCAACATTTCCAACAGGAATATACTGCTGCTAAAAAAACATCTGTCAAAAGCAACATTTGAAACAGAAAACACCCTCTGATTCCGGAAAGCCATTTTCGATTTTTTCTCATCATCCCATAAACATATAAAGGATTTTCATCTACACTTTCCGAAGAAATATCCTGATCCGGTGTTCCGCCAAATCTGTATACCCATCCAGTCAATGCCAAATATCCCAAACCGGCTATTCCAAATGTGAATCCATCATCTTCAAAAATCCAACGATATGACAAGAATAAAATACAAAATAACAAAATTTTTTCAGGTATATTTTTTTTTCTTTTTCGGTTTATTATGATCCCCCCTAGTCGTCAGGCCTATACAACATCCGATATGCCCAGACAATCCAACAGATCTTTTTTCATTTTCTCATATTGTTTTTTATATCTCGAATATCTATATACCGGAAGGATTTCCAGGCGATTATAATAACGGTTATATATCGCTCCAAGACGGTATCGTCTTTTATACATCATTATCCCTGAATTATTCCGTACAATGCTCTTCAGAACACGATTATCATCTTCTACTTCCAGCACAAAGGAAAAATATATTTCCTTTTTTTCCTCTTTCGTTGTAATATATTGTTTCCAAAATTCTACAAAAGCTTTATTTAATTTTCCGATATCCGCTTCCTGAAACAGATCTGTTTTTACATATGCCAAAATATGTATCTCATCTGTTTTGTCATATCTGTAGAAAAAAGTTTTTCCATTTCGAGGAGCTTTATACGTATTTATATATTGATAAATTCCAAAATCTTTTTCCATTACATCAGAATGTATCTGTAAATCCCTGTAACACACCGGATTTTCATAATACATATTGATATTCTGGCACATAAAACTGAATGGCGCCCAATTTCCTTCTTTATCTGTTGGATATTTATAATTCTTTTTATAAAATTTCACATAAAATATCCACATGCATGATCTTGCCATAATCATAAAAGCCAGCGAGATATTCAGAAGGATTTCTATCACTGTACTATTTATATCTGGATTTACATACTGCATCCCCAGATATGTAAAATACACTCCCAGCCACAGAATCATTATTTTTCGCAAAAACAAAAAACTTTTTAACTTTCCGTTTTTCCTGATAGGAAGAGCATATTTCGATTCCTTTTTGTCATTTAACATACCGTGTACATAAAATGGATTCTGACAGTTATAACTATCCGGCACATTATAAGGGGTTTTCCATCTTGACGGTATAATAACCGTAGGAATAAATAGAATATTTGAGATCATCAGGCTTACCAGAACCGCCAAAATTTCCATTACACCGACCGGCGCCAAATAGAAATAAAAAGATTTCCGTAATCCAGTAAACATCAGGACATATACACACAAATAAATTGATTTGCTCAACACGTCGATCATTTTTCTGTATAATTACCTCTTTCTTTTCCAATACATATTCTTTTAATCAAGTGATATCTTCTCTCCATTTACAGAAATCCAATAGTCTTTCGGTTTGTGTTCCATGTATCCATAACATATCTTTTCATTTTTGTTATTTTCTGCTTCCAGAAATTTTGTTCCCACAGAATCCTTCACATCGGCTATTACATAATTATCATCATTCGGTGCTACCAGTACATACCATTCCCCATTGATTTCTATCGTTGACATATCGATATTTATCTTTACATCTTGATACTCTCTGCCTGTACCATAAAATATAGAATCTGGCAATTTCCATTTTCCAGAACTTTCCGGAAAGATCTTCCCCTCTACTGTTCCTTCATTATCCATGATAACATATGTAGAATTTTCTCCCTGGAGAATACGGATAATCTCAGCATTATCACCATATGCTTCCACGGCTTTCTCCACAGAACTGAAACTTCGGTGAGTATACACTGTATCGCAAACAAAGAGTCCGATTCCTAATATAACAATTGGTGCGACAACCTTAACTGGTGTCTTTTTTGATTTTCTTTTATAAGAAATAGCGATCACCAGATTAACAATAATTATCAGATATACAATTGGTTCTATCACTTTGATCAGCATATTTTTTCACATCCCCTTTGCATACAGTCTACAGATCTATATCACGTCTTCCGATCACTCGCTTCAGTTCTTCTCTCATTTCTCTGTAAATATTTTTATATCTGGACTTACGGTCCGTACATTTTATTTTTATGATGTCATGTTTTTTCTCATACAAAACAGCCATACGACTTCGATGTTTATACATTCGTATTCCTGATCCGTCATAAAAAATCCTGCCTATAGCATCATTGATTCTCTCAGTCTGGATTACAAATGTAAAACGTACATCTTTCTTTTTTTCTTCTCTGGTCAGCTCATTACACCAGAAAATCTCAAATGCATCATTCAGAAGCTGGATATGCATTTTCTCCATATCTGCTATATCAATGATCGCCCATAAGTTTACCTGTTGATTTTTTCTTTTCTGATAAAAACAGATTTGGTCATTCTCTTTTAATATATAATTTACTTTTTTAGCATATCCGCTTTTAAAAAGACATTCTTCAAACACCAGAGGCTGATTTTTCTCCATTTCTTCTGTTGGATCAGGCAGTATCCTTCCTGCCAGTCCCTGCATTTCATATCCGATAAAGCTGAATGGCATCCAGATACCTTTTTTATTTCTCGGATAGCAGAAACTTTTCTTATAAATGTGGATATAATATGCCTCCACTACACCAAGGCTCATTATTATTCCCCAGTAAATCCAGAAAAATTCCAGTCTGATTTCCTGATATCTTCTATGTATTATATGATCAGAAATGAACCCTGCTGTCATCAGAAGAACATAACTCAAAAGCAAAATCTGTACTACAAAATATCCATTTATCCCGGAAAGCCATTTCCTCTTCTTCATCATTTTTCGTACATACAGAGGATTCCTGTCATCATATAAATTTGCAAAAGGAAACCTTTCATTTCTTGCCCAAATTCTATCTGCCGATAATACAGCTTCTCCCATTGCCGCCAATACTAATGCCATTCTGATCTCCGGCATGATCTGGTAGCAAGCTGGTGTCAGAAGTAATGTTATCAGAAAAAAACGTTTTGTTTTTTCACTCAAGCGATATCTTCTCCCCATTTACAGAAATCCAATAATCTTTTGTTTTATGATATCTATTATTTTAATGACTACTTATTATTTTCCATCCAGTTCTGACCCAATCCTTCAAAAACCCGATTGGAACCATCTTCTGTCCATTTGCAGAAACCCAGTAGTCCTCTGGGTATTTTTTCAGATATCCATAGTAAACGTTTTCGCTTCCTTTTGCTTCGGAAAATTCTGTTCCTTCCGAATCGTATACATTCGTTATGGGAGATTTTATTCCCGGATATGGTGACACCACAACATACCATTCCCCATCAACTGCTACGGTAGATACGTCGACTATAATCCTGTCTCCTGTAAAACGCTTTGTGTCCTGAAACTCTGAATCTTCCGGAAGTTTCCAGCCGCTTTCTGTTTTTTCAAAAATCTGTGAGTCCATCACATCTCCATCATCCATAATAACCAATGCTGAAGTTTTTCCTCGTAATGTCGCCACGACATCTGACCGATCATCATAGGCTGTTACTGCTTCCTCAAGTGTATGGAAACTTTGTTCAGCCTCTTTGTTATTTTCGGACATCATAAATATGATGACCACAGACAAAAGCGGAACCAGTATAAATATGGATATTTTTCGTGGGATTCTTTTTCTGGAATCCACAACTGCCACTATCATGAGCAACAGCAATAAGATTCCCCACGACCACCAGTTAGACAGTGAAATATTCATTTTTATGTTCTCCTTTTCCTACAATCTTGACGCTTCACAGATTGATCGCTACTTTATCTCCATCTACAGAAATCCAGTAATCATCTGGTTTCGTTTTCAGATATCCATAATATACCGTTATATTCTCATATTCCGCTTTTAAAAATTCTGTTCCAGCCGAATCGTGAACCTCATTTATAGAATACTCCCCCATAAGATAATGTGGGAGTATTACAATATACCATACTCCATGTATTTCTATTGATCTCATATCAATATTGGCATCTTCTGAAGGATAGCTCATACTTTTTCTGAAAAATGCTGAATCCGGCAATTTCCATTTCTTTCCATTTTTTGGAAAAATTCTTCCTTCAATAGATCCATCTTCATCCATGATAACATATGTAGATTTCTCATCCTGCAAGGTTGCTATTGGCTTCGCCTTAACATCATATGCCCGAATCGCTTTATCCAGCGAGGTAAAATTTCGCTGCACAAATACTGCCTGAAACATGATAAATAACAAGCCAACCAGAAAAATTGGTCTGATGATAAAAAGAGGTACCTTTTTAGATTTTTTCTTGCATACGAGAGCAACTGCCAATGCAATAAACATTAATATTGTTATAACTCTTTCGAAAATGCTCAATATCAGATTCGCCATATGATTCCTTTCTCAAAAGGCTACCATAATCCAATTGAATAGTAGCCTTTTTGCTAATTACTAAGCCATAAATTTTACAAAAGCAGGCATTGCCACCATTAATTCAGGTATAAGTAAGCACCCTAATGCCGCTGCCAGAACCATCCATGAAATTTCTACTGATATTTCAGTTGTTGTTTCACTTTTATCGGATGTAACTGTATAATCTGTTGCCACTATAAGAGACCCTTTATTGTTAAGACCCACACTACCTCCTATAGTTTTCTTTTTTCCTATACTTAAACTTTGGGTTAATGTCCCCTGACTAATAGAAGTGCCTGAGTGTACAACACCTACATCCATAGAATAACCAAATTCAAAACTCTTACCATTAACATGATTTGCATATACCGTTACCATTTCTGAATTGGAAGAAGTATTACGCGTCGATATGGTCTGAGTAACTTTAACCACTCCATCTACTAAAACTTCATCTACTTTACTGGTATGATAACTTTTTGTTCCAACAAATGTTGCAATATTTTCCCTTACAAAATTATATACCTTAGCAACCGCTTTCTTCGTTTTTTTCCATGTAGATTTAAAAAAATGCACTATCTGTTTAAAGAAAGTTCCCTCTGGGTCGCTATTAGATACCGGATTATTTCCACAATAGCAGAATACATTGCACATTGTGCTGTTAAATCCGGAAATATACGAATCCGCACTGATAAATCTCCGGATCTCCGGATCATAATACCGGTTCTTCAGATAGTACATTCCGGTTTCTTCGTCGTAGTAATAGCCTCTGTAGCGGAACGGGTTTGTTTTTCCGATGGTGCCGGCTTTGCTGCCGGTGATGCTCAGGATTTTTCCCCAGCTGTTATACTTGTATTCTACTACAGTCTCTCCGGTGTCGTCAATCAGTGCAATGACATCATTCTGGAGATTTCTTACGTAAAAATAGTCTTTTCCTGACACTCGCATTGAAACAGGATTTGCTGCGGAATCATAGTAATACCAGATTCGGCGTCCCTCACCTTTTTCGGTTACCAGAAGATCTCCTGCCATGCAGTATTTAACATTTGAACAGCGTGTTAATATCGAGAAAGGTCTTACCGAGAACAAAAGCTTCTCAGAAATTGGAAGAATTACCGGTAAAGATCCCTTAACAGTATCTAAGAAAGTGCGCCTTCATGCACGTATCAAAAAGCGTCCGGATTCGGGTTATACCAATCAAAAGAGATTGCAGATGGATGAATAAGCAGAATTAGAACGGCAGTACAAGATATTAAAACGGATACGAAGTGGACAACCAAGCATTAAGATCAAATAATTGATAAAAAGACGTGAACCATAGAAATGTGATTCACGTCTTTTAAAAGATACAGGTGTTTTGAACAATGTTAAGATTTGCCAGAATCAATGGAGCAACAACTTGATATTGACATAGGAATGGTTATGCGAAAAAGCGTTCCCTTTCGTGTTGATAAGAGTTCTATATCTCCCTGGTGTTGGAGAAGAATCGTTTTAGTGATAGAAAGCCCAAGACCATTGGAGCCATTGTAGCCTTTTGCAAATGGCGTAAAGATTTGGTTTTTTAACTCGGGGCCGATAGATGCTCCGTCGTTATAAAATAATATGATAATTTGATCTTTCTGATTTTGGTAAGCCCTGATCGCTATTTGAGAATCTTTGTATTTAAGCTGATTTTCCAAAATGTTTTCCAGAACTACCCGTATTTTATGCCTGTCAGCAAAAATATTTAAATATGGATGGATGTGAAAATGTACATACTTTACCATGTGGATTTGTGTATGATAATCGGCAAAAATCGTATCAAACATATCAGACAAACTAAAAATTTCTTTTTGAATTTCTTTCGTACTAAGCGTTACATACTGTAATAGTGACGAAACCTTTTCTTTCATTCTGGTTGTTTGCTCTAGTATAATATTTAAAGAATCATCTAAAGTTCCTATCGGATAAATTTTTTCTTTAGCTGAAACGGCATAGCTTTCTATAATCATGATAGGAGATTTCATTTCGTGAGAAATATATTGAAGAGAACTTTTTTGCAACTGTTCTTTTTTTAAAAGTTTAATATGCATTTCATAAAAACTATTTTCAAGTGCATCTATAAGATTATTATTATTGCATGGCTTAACTGGTTCAGTGTTTAAAGCCAGATTTTCCAGTTTGTGTGCATATGCTTGAAGTTTTGCCAATTCAGAAGAAAATTGTCTTTCAATAAATCGAAAATAAAAATATAAAATAAATACAAGTAAAATAACAAATGCAGCTAAAGATCCCACAATATATGGGAATACTTCATGATAGAGATCTCTGATAACAGAGTATTTATAAAAAAATTCCCCATTTTTTGGCGTTAAAGAAATACAATAAATTAATTCTTTATTATCAATTTTTTCACGATAAAATTTTTCGATTTCCTGTTGGTTCAAAGCTTGCTGGTAAATATGATCTCTGGTCTCTTCGTTGTATGTAGCTTCCAAAACATCAATAGAATCTGTACTTACGCCCAAGAGCCATTCGTTTTTGATGCCCATTTCTGCGGCATATTTGAGATTTTCTTCATCAATTATGCGATCTTCAAAAATATGATTATAATGGTAAAATGACCAATAGTAGATGATGCAGAGAGAGGCAGCAGCAATTGCAAAAGCAAGAATAACAGAAATAATAAAAAAATTTTTGTAAAATCGTTGATTGATTGCTTCTTTTCTTATCATAATGTGCACCTGTATCCGAAACCGTAGATTGTTTCTAAGTGAAATTTTGGAAGTTTTCTACGGATATTTTTTATATGATTATCTACTACACGGTAATAGCCATAGTAACTTTCACCCCAAATATCTGTAAGAAGCTGATCTCGCGAAATGGCAACTGAAGGATGCATTACAAAATAAAGGATAATATCAAACTCCTTACTGGTAACAGGTATTTGAAGCTGTTGCTCAGTGCAGATCGTTCGTTTGGCCTCATCAAGGCTATACCCATTAAAGTTGATAAGTTTTTTGAGAGATATATTATTGTTTTTTAACAAATTAGAAACACGATAACAAAGTTCTGCTGGTAAAAAAGGTTTTGCTAAATAATCATCACACCCCATTTCAAATCCTAATACACGATCAATGCATTCCCCACGGGCAGAAATCAAGATAACGGGGATATTCCTATTTTTATCTTTAATCTTTCTCATCAATTCGGTGCCACTACCATCTGGAAGCATGATGTCAATAATATAAAGATCATACAATGAGTACCAGTTTGCTTGCCTATAGATATCTTGTATGCAGTAATAGGGAGCAACTGAGTGACCATCGCGTTCCAAATAGGTTTTTAATACTTGATTTAATGCTTTTTCATCATCAATTAGACATATATTTGCCATATTCATCCCTCCTAATTTGTGTAGATATTTTATCATATTTTTATTTTATAAACATAAAAAAACACAATTTAACACAATTTATTAAAAACAAACAAAATATAAATAAAAAAAAACGAAATAGTATCATATTTGACACAAAATTAAATCGTATACTATGAGTACAGCAAGCAAAACTGCATAAATATCAAAAAAAATTGGGGGAGGGAACTATGAAAGATTCAGAGCAAAAAGTAAGAAAGAAAAAATTTGAAATGCCATCATCAATTTGTATTTTGATAATACTGACGATCGTGTTGGCAATTTTAACACATCTTATTCCTGCGGGCGAATATACTCGTGTGGATAATGTTCCGGTAGCGGGAACTTATATGCAGGTAGAATCGAATCCACAGGGAATTTGGGATATTTTGGCTGCACCAATGCAAGGATTCCGTGGTGCAATTGACATTATCTTATTTGTCTTCGTGTTAAGTGGATGTTTGGGAATTATAGGAAAGAGTAGATCACTTGATGCAGGTCTTATGTATGTGATCAATCGTTTAAATGGTCGAGAAAAACTAATGATTCCTATAGTAATGTTTATCGCATCCATTGGTGGAACAACGTTTGGATTTTCGGAAGAAACTATTCCATTTTATCCGATTCTTATTCCGATGTTTATTGCAATGGGCTATGATGCAGTGACTGCTTGTATGGTTTTATTCCTTGGATCTGGAGCGGGAATTGTTGGTGCGTTGATCAATCCTTTCTCGGTAGGAATAGGTTCTGATATTGCCGGAATTTCTCTTGCGGATGGTATGCTGATTCGAGTTGTTATTTATATAGCCACAGTAATCGCTTCTATTCTTTTTACTATGCATTATGCAGAGAAGGTTCGTAAAGATCCGACCAAATCGGTTGTTTATGATATACGCGATGAAATAGAATCACATATTCATAAATTAGGTACCGATGATATTCCTGAATTTACCAGACAAAGAAAAGCTATTTTAACAGTGTTTGCTTCTTCCTTTATCGTAATGATTTTAGCAATCATTCCATGGAGCAGTAAATTCAATATTTACGTATTTGATAATATTCACGAAAATCTTTGTCAAATTCCATTAGTGGGACGTCTCATTGGAAACATGCAGCCCTTGGGAGGCTGGGGAATGAAAGAACTCACTGTAATCTTTCTGCTTGCAGCTGTTATTATTGGCAAAATGTCTCATATGAAAGAAAAGGAAATGATTTCCCTGTTTGTTGGAGGCTGTCAAAATATTCTGGGAGTTGCCATTACTCTAGGCTGCGCGAAAGGTCTATCTGTCATTATGACAGATGGCTTGATTATGGATACAATTCTTCATTTTGGAGAAATCTTAATGAGTGGTGTTAGCAGAGTTGTATTCCCAGCTCTTGCATATATTGTATACATATTTTTGTCTTTTTTTATTCCATCATCATCAGGATTAGCAACGGCAACCATTCCCATTATTGGTTCATTAGGTGAATTTCTTGGTGTTGGTAAAGAATTTGCAGTCATGGTTTGTGCAGCTGGTTCTGAAACTATGAATCTTATTTCACCTACGCAGGCGGTTCTCATGGGGGCATTAGCAATTGCAGGAGTTCCTTTTCCACGTTGGGTAAAGGCAGTTCTTCCGTTCTTCTTTATTGTGATTGCAATTGTTAGTACTATCGTAACCATTGCAGTGCTTTTATAAAATTATATTAATATATTAAAAAGGAAAAGGAGATTATTGCATTATGAAAACAACGAAAAAAATCACAGTGATTGGTGCAGGAAATGGCGGAATGGCAATGGCATATAGTTTGGGCCAGATGGGGCATGATGTCTGTATTTATGATTCCCCTAATTTTCCGGCTCAGATTAATGCAGTTAATGAAACAGGGGGAATTGAGGCCGTTGCTGAACTACATGAATGTCCTATGTTAAATGCAGGATTCTCAAAAATTGCGTTGGCAACTACAGATATTAAGGCTGCTATGGAATTTTCAGATATCTTTATGATGGTTTGTCCTTCCTTTGCGCAGGAAATTATGTTCAATAGTATGATTCCATATTTAAGAGATGGCATGAAAATCTTTATTGTTCCTGGAAATTATGGTGGATTAATCTTGAACAAATGCCTTCAGAAATCAGAGAAAGCGGGTATGGACATCACATTTTTAGATACCATTAGCTTGCCTTGGGCAACGCGTTTAGCTCATGCTGGTGCTGTAGCTATTATGGGTGTAAAGGAATTTATGCCAATGAGCATATTCCCGAATAGTAAGAAAACTCCAGAATTGATGAATTTGGTTAATGAGGTATTCCCGATTCGACCGGAATTTTTATCAAATCCTATTGTGGCTGCTTTTGAAAATATCAATTTTGGTGCACATCCGGTATTGTCAATTTTGAACATGGGTCTGTGCGAGAACTTTGATGGTCAGTTCAATTTTTATGCGGATTGTTGCTCTACAGCGGTCGCAAAAGTTGAGGATGCATTGGATTTAGAACGTCTTGCAGTTGGAGATAGTTTACATATGCATTTGAGAACAGAGCTGGAAGCAAATAATGTTCTTTACGCATCGCATGCAAAATGTATTTATGACTTTAATCGTGAGTCGAGTGTTCATTCTAAAATAAAAAATGCACCTAACACATCAAAAGCTCGTTATATTACGGAAGATGTTCCATATTTGTTTGTTCCGTTTTGTGAGCTTGCAGATTTGTGCGGTGTAGATGTTCCGATTGCAAAGGCACTTGTAACAATAGCATCTTATTATAATGATGAAAATTATATGAAAACTGGAAGGACCCTGGCGAAGATGGGATTTAATCATTGGACAAAACAAGAGATTCTTGAGTTTTTAGAAGCATAAATCAGCCATGTTTTCCAAAGTTCCGTTTTTCGGATTAACGAAAAACTCCACAATGCAAAGCAGGGCCTTGCCCTAACAAGAAAAAAGCCAGGAAAAAACCCCTGATATTAAAATCAGGGAAGTATTTCCTGGCTTTGAGTCTGGCTCTTACGCAATCTACAGTTGCCGGCCGGCTTCTCACTCAGTTTTTATGTGGTTTTCTTATCTCTTATGTGTTCTGTAATAAAAGATCTGCTTTCTGTATCGCTGTTCATTGCAATGTGCCAGCTGTATCTCCACCTCTTTTCTGCATCTGGGACATTTGATCCGGAGGATTCTGGAACAGTCACCTGTCAGCTCGAACAATCTGCTGTTGGAGCAACTCGGGCAATGTACTCGTATTGCTTTTCTGTCGGGTGTTCTTTCTTCGATGTCCACCACTTCTCACGCTCCTCTTTTTTCGAATATATGTTCGTTTCTTATATTTTCCATTATACAAACTTGTGTTCGTTTTTACAATAGTAAATTTTCCCTCCGACAGCTTTCCAATCTCCCACGTTCATGCTATACTGAACTTATCTCTGTCTGCCCGTTTCAGTCATGGGGCAGACTTATTTTTTTCAGGAAAGGATTTATTTATGAAGCGTATCAAAAATATCGATCTGCTCCGTGCGGGGGCGATCCTCTACATTATGCTGTATCACTGCTACGTTCTGTCCGGGCAGCCATGGCAGTCGCATACAGCCATCCACACACTTCTGACTCTTGGAGGCGAAGTAGGAGTTACACTGTTTTTCCTGTTAAGCGGATATGGGATCTATCTTTCCCTTTCTTCTTCGGAGGCGCGAGGCTGTCTCCCCGGCTGGCGGGCTTTTATGAAAAAGCGCTGCATCCGCATTATGCCCCAGTATTATGTATGTATCACGGTCCTTCTGATCTTTATGTCCACACAGATGTTCAGCAATGAGGGACTTCGGCATATCCTGGCGTATTATACTTTTACGGAAAACTTTTCCCCGGTGACTCATGGTTCCATCAATGGTGCGCTGTGGACAATGGGCGTGATCTTTCAGTTTTATCTGATTGCCCCGTTCCTTTATAAGGCAGTCCGGAAAAACTGGCTCGTCTCTGCCATTGTGTCCATTGTTTTCACTGTTATCTGCCGGTTCGCAGTCGTCCGTTATCTCCACGCTTCTGGTGTTTCAGATACCTCTGTATATTTTGTATACGAGCGTCAGGTATTCTCTGCGCTGGATAATTTCGTGCTGGGAATGGCTGCTGCCACTTTCTGGAAGCAGACCGGAGATCGTATGCAGGATTACCGGCTGAAGCTTGGACTTCCGGTTTCTATTGCAAGCACCGCACTGATCCTGGTATGGATCTTTTATTATCACAGTCACGGGCTTTATGGCACTGCTCCCTCCGGTTATCCGGCCCATTCCATCCTGGCGGTCCTGCTCAGTATACTACTTGTGGGATTCTCCCTCCTGCCGGAAATGGATTTCAGATTTCTGCGTCCACTGTATTTCGTGGCACGGAACCAGTACGGGATCTATCTGTGGCATATGCCCATCATTATGATCCTGCAGGCCAATGCTCCATGGTTCAACACCATGAGCCAGCAGCGCTTCTGGCTGTTTTTGCCATGTATGGTTGTCATCACCTGCGTATTCGGCTATTTTGCAACCCGTTTTATCGATCATCCCGCTTCTGCGAAAAAGAAAGGATAACTTCCCATGAAAGACAGAACCGCAGTTAACCACAATATCCGCAAGCATTTTAATGAACTGATATACAACACAGCCCGTTACACAGAGATCGTGTTATCCATCGTGATCATTATCGTGATCGCACTGTCCGGACTGCGTTTGATCCTTACAACTGCCGGTACCTCCGTCATGGATATGGACACCGGATTTTTTACCAGTTTCCTGTCGCAGGCACTGTCCCTTGTAGTCGGTGTGGAGTTTGTAAAAATGCTCTGCCGCCATTCCGCCCAGACTGTTGTCGAAGTCCTGCTTTTTGCAACAGCAAGGCAGATGGTCGTGGAACATCTCGATCCTGTACAGACACTGATCGGGATCATCGGTATCGCCATTCTTTTTGCCGTCCGGAAATATCTGATGACGGACAGTGATGATATGACCCCGCATCAGAAGAACGATTCAGAAGAATCTTCAAAAAAAGCTTTCTCTTCTGAGTGCAAATGAGCATAATTACAGAAAAGCTCCAACTGTATCCCGATATTGATACAGTTGGAGCTTTTCTTATAAATTTTGCATTGGTATAAACTCTATACGATACTATTGTCCACGTCGGACCAACTGCATGCCCACAGCAGCTATCTCCAGATAATATACCCTGCATAGATCAGGTACATACACACCATGGAAATTCCCTCTTTCCGGCTGATCCTCTGCTTTGTCGCCGCATAGATCCACACGATCAGCGAGAACACGATAAGTATGACAATATCAATGATATTTTCCCGGATCAGTGCCACCGGATTGATGGCAGATGCAGCTCCGAGAACCATCAGAATATTGAAAATATTAGAGCCTACCGCATTTCCCACAGCCATATCCACTTCGTTCTTTCTGGCTGCAACCACGGAAGTCACCAGCTCCGGAAGGGAAGTTCCGATGGAAACAATGGTCAGTCCCACCAGTGTCTGACTCATTCCAAGATCAATGGCAATACGGCTGGCAGCATCCACGGTAAGATCTCCGCCAAAGGCAATGGCAAGTGCGCCTCCCACAATAAAAAGGATGCTCTTCGGCCAGGAAAGGATGCCGATTTCTCCTTCCAGCTCTTCCATTCCTTCCATGTCCACATTTTTTCCTGCTGCCCTGGCCTTCATGGCACTTCGGATCATTGCCACAATATAACCTGCAAAAAATCCCAGCAGGATCATTCCATCCAGATGACCAAGTCTCATTCCGATCGTATCTCCTGCTGCCAGGATTCCAAGCCCCAGAAGAAGGAGCGCACAGATCATGGAAAACGGAATATCCCTCCGGATGGTTTCCTTCTGTACAAGGATCGGCGTCAGGATGGAACAGACTCCAACAACCACCATCAGGTTAAAAATATTGGAACCTACCACATTGCTGACCGCAAGCTCATTGTTATTGACCAGTGACGCCGTAACGCTGACTGCGGTTTCCGGCAGTGATGTTCCCATTGCCACAATAGTAAGTCCTATGATGATCGGCGGCACCTTCAGCCTTTTTGCGATACTGGAGCTTCCTTCTACAAAGAAATCCGCACCCTTCATCAGGAAAGCAAAGCCGATCACAAGAAAGACTAACACAAGGATCAGCGGTGAACTGTTTACCAGATTTTCCATTTTTCTTCTCACTTTCTGTTTTTATTTCCCATAACCAGGAGATTCATTTGTCGCCTGCCCTGCTGAAAAAATTCTTTCCGGCATTCTTTTGTTACATAAAAAAGACCCATGTATGCCCTGCTGCAATAAAATATAACAGAGCATACATGAGTCTCATTCTTTAAGATTTGCCAGGTTTTTCAGAAAAAAACCGGGTCTGTTGACAAATCACACTTACGTGCGAACTACTCCCTCATGGAATTGAAATTTTCGATTTTTTTCAATTTAACAGAATTGTTTTTAAAAGTCAACCCCTGTCCGGTGACTTTTCTTTACCGGAAGCACATATTTTATGTATCTTTATTGTTTCCCGCTTTCAGAAACAATCTCTTTCAGAATTTGTAAGACTCCATCTTCACTATAAGAGGGACACACTCCTTTAGCTGCTGTCTGCACTTCCGCTCTGGCATTGGCTACTGCGTAGCTCATTCCCGCTTTCTGGAGCATGGCGATATCGTTGAGGTTATCTCCGAATGTACAGGTTTCCTCCGGAGAAATTCCTAACTGTTTCTGAATAAATTCGACAGCTGTACTTTTTTCGCCCTCCGGCGGAGTACTGTCCATCCATTCTTTTCCGGCAACCGCCAGCGTTACCTTATCCCTCCATGCCGGTGTAAAATACGGTGCGCAAAGTTCCTCACACCGTTCCGGGTGATAGACAGAGAATTTCAGCACCTGTTTTCCCTGAAGAGAAGAAAGATCAGCCACTTTTCTCATATCATAACCATAGGAATCCCGCAGCCACCGGAACATCCTTCCATTCTCATTCTCCGCATAGCTGCACTCTGGTGTGGCGATATAGCAGTCACATTCCGGCATTTTTTCTTTCACCATATGGTGCATGCGTTTCCAGGCCTCATCCGGAAGTGTATGTACCTTCAGGATCTTATCATTCTTCCGGATCACCGTACCGCCATCTGACACAAAATACACCAGATCCTTCACCGGCTCAAACAGCTTCCTCTCACTGTCATACTGCCGCCCGGAACACACCACAAAGGTAATTCCCAGCTCAGTCAGCTTCCGGATCACTGTCATATATTCCGGATTGATAGTCATGGTCCCGTCTTTTACAAGAGTTCCGTCTACGTCTGTTGCAATCAGTTTTATCATGTTGTTTTACTCCTCTACATCGGACAGCTTCTTTTTTCCTCTTTATCCATATCTCCACGGACATATCTGGCATTGAACTCCATATTGATCTCACGGATCTCTTTTTTTCCATCAATATAATCCTGATACATATCCGCAAGTCTCGCCATACAACCATCACAGTTTGCGGAGATATTTCCCAGAGATTCCTCTACGATCTGTTTACGTTCTTCTTTTGTTGTATCTTTGATCAGATATCCTGGCATTGTTTTTTCCTCCTGATAGATTCACCTGTATTTCAGGTGTTTTGTCCTTTCATTATTGTTCACTTTTTCTGTAAAAAAAACTGCTTGTATCAAACAAACAGCTTTACAAAAATTTTCCTTTTCTGTTTTTTTATTCTACTCTGGCCAAATGTCAGTGTCAACACAATTTACTTACTTTCACCTGATATCACTCCGTAAGATTAACAGTAATAAATAACACATGCACAAGTGCTTCATTTCTGATTATAAATATCTATAAATTTATGTAGCATGCAGTTTTCAGGTCAACAACTATATTTTTTATAAAAAAAGAAACGAGCACCCCACCCAGGCAATAGCCGTACGGTAACAAACCCGTTTCTTTCTTTTTTAAGAGTACTATAATCCATATACTGATGTCAACAGCATTTATGTTAATTTTTCTTTTGATCATTCAGCATCGCAACAATATTCATTGCCGGTAATAAAATAGGTGCCATTCCCGGCTGAGTTGTTATGGTAGAAATATAGCTTCTAATATATGGGAACAGAATAGCAATAGCATTTCTTTCAAGAATACTCATGTTTTCCTGCTGAGTATTGAATATTGCTCTTCCTTTTACCCAAACACATACTTTTTCATCTTGATCTGCAACTTTAGTTGTAAGAATAAGTTCAAACTTATCATCACCGATTTTATTCAGACTATGATCAACCTGAACTCCTAATTCCAGATCATCTAACGATCCATCTTTTTTTCTAAAGCTACTTTCTATAATTTCAATTTTGTCTAAAATAAGAGCACTTTCATATTTAGATCTGACTTCCATATTTTTTCTCCTAGCATGCAGTTGCGTAATCATCCATAAAATCAAACTCTGGCTTTACATTACTTGTATTAATGTTGTTATTCGAATAATCAAAATACTTCTGAGGCGGCGTCAAAATCTGTTTTACATCTTCCTCTGTAATTGCATGCACTCCCTCTGCATCTCTTATCATAGGAGTTTTAGCAGTTTTACTCAATTCAACATTATACTTCTCGCACAATGAAAAGAACAATTCTTTATCTAACATTAAATCACCTCTTCTTCTTCATTATATATTAGTTTTGTTGATTTAATACATTCTTTTTTTGAAACACAAATTTGACGTTCATTAAATCCAAGGCCTGTAATATTCACTATTTTCTTCTGTAATTCTTTATCCTTCTTGTTTCTTCGCATTGTATAACCTGCATAATCTTTCTGAAATGTTCTGGTAATAACAGCGATATTCTTTTTTTGCTTATAATAATCAAAGAAAAGAGCACGAAAATTTTTATCATCAAATACAGGCATATTTCCAGAACAATTTTTTTTAATTTCATCTATGCATTGGATAATCTCAGCGAAAAATGCATCCAGTTGTTTATTATCATCCAAATCCAATACTTCTTCATCCGGTGCTTCTATAGTCGCCCTAAAAATCACTCTTCCAAAATCGTTATTATGTAAAACAGCTGTTGCAGACCACCATAATGCTTTCTCATAATCGTCAAAAAAATATACTCCCTGTCCCAACCAATGATCAGCACGATAGTTACATTTCGCAGGATCAAATCCATTGCTTTCTATACTGTCTTTGTGTTTTGAACAGGTTCCATGATATCCTATTTCATTCATTCTTTACTCTCTTTTGGATTTTTATCAACGTCACTTTTTAAGTAACTCAATTTCAGATTTTATTCAATACAGATATGATTATATATTTTACCACGCTCAAGCAAGCTCTGCAATCTCATTTCCATACAATAACAATAGAAGAATTTTTTTATCACTTTTACTTTTTCAAAATCACTTTCCTTTTATCTCTCTTCAAGCCACTGGTCAATGTTCCCAAAATGTACCGCCTGCAGGTTATCTACATC